>Ga0209430_1001260_pt1 | contig 19520 bp, 13 predicted proteins | sample BarGraIncub1133A_FD_184504 | JGI IMG/M metagenome (GOLD analysis project Ga0209430, IMG submission 184504) | Arctic peat soil microbial communities from Barrow, Alaska - Barrow Graham LP Incubations 11-33A (SPAdes) (version 2) | ecosystem: Environmental > Terrestrial > Soil > Wetlands > Peat... | reverse complement strand
TCCAAGACATTTAGTTGTGTTGGTGTCTTTGCTTACGCTATGCATACTTGTCTCCCCCTGTTTTTTGTTAAATTCAGAAGGATTAATCTAAAAGCGCCTTTAAATTTATACTTGAGTAAGATTTTTGGTGTCATTTGTGTTAAATACTTAAATTATATGTACTTGTTTTGGAGATATACTTATTGTATTTTTTCCTATATTCCTTTTGTTGGAAAATGGTTTTTAATACGCTAAACTAGTTTGATTTAGCAAAGCTACTATTAAAATACTTATTGTATAAAACACATTAAATTGTTTTGTATATCGTATATTATACAGTATATAAATGCTTGAATATGTGTTTTATAACATAGTATTATTTGAATTAAAATTCAAATAATACTCTTATTTTTGTCGACGTAATTATAGAAAAAGAATTATGCCGAACGAAAATTTATACAATCCCCATATATCAGTTGACTGTGTTGTATTTGGGTTTGATGGAGAAAAACTGAAAGTTTTGCTTATCGAACGGAATATCGATGAACAAAACGAATTATATAACGACAAGAAACTTCCGGGAAGCATTATTCTGAATAATGAAGATTTGGATGAGGCTGCTTCACGTGTCTTGACTGAGCTCACAGGACTTAAAAATATTTACCTAAGTCAATTTCAAAGCTTTGGAAATCCAAAAAGAACTTCAAATCCGCGCGATATATTGTGGTTGGAACGAACAACGCAATTAAAAATTGAGAGAATTGTAACGGTGGCATATACTGCTTTAATTAAAATAGACCGTAAACTGGTTTTTAATGCTGCAGATTCTTCTGCAAATTGGTATGATGCGAAAGAGATAACAAAGATGCAACTTGCCTTTGATCACAATCAAATTATCGAAAAAGGACTGGAGCATATTCGCCATCAAGTGAATTTAGAACCTCATTTGTTATTCGAATTACTCCCAAAAAAATTCACAATCTCTCAACTTCGTATTTTACATGATGTGGTTCATCAGACCCGATCAGATGTACGAAATTTTCAAAAGAAAGTATCACAAATGCCTTATTTGATTATGCTTGACGAAGTGGAAGAAGGAGTTCCTCACCGAGCAGCTAGGCTTTACAAATATAAGAAATAAGTGAACCCCTAAAGGGGAATTGAGTTACTTTTGTCTCTGAAATTTTTGAATTATAAATTAAAATAAATAATACAAACTTCTCTTGTTTCTCTTTAGGGGCTAGGGGTAAATTGAAATATATGTACTTACTCGGTTATGATTTAGGTAGTTCGTCAGTTAAGGCGAGTTTGGTAAATGCCACCACAGGCGAATGCGTTTCGTCGGCATTTTTCCCCAAAAAAGAAATGGAAATTATTTCGGTAAAGGCCGGCTGGGCAGAACAAAATCCCGAAATCTGGTGGAAAAATCTGAAACTGGCTACGCAAGTTGTTTTGGAAGAATCAGCAGTGAATCCCGATGATATTAAGGCAATTGGCATTTCTTATCAAATGCACGGTCTTGTATTGGTGGACGAAAACCAGCAAGCAATCCGCAATTCCATTATTTGGTGCGACAGTCGTGCTGTGCCTTATGGTGAAAAAGCATTCAATGAACTTGGTGGTGAACAATGTTTGTCGCATTTGTTGAACTCTCCGGGTAATTTTACTTTGTCGAAAATGGCTTGGGTCAAAGAAAATGAACCAGAAAACTTTGCGAAAGCAAAATACTATATGTTGCCGGGTGATTATTTGGCTATGCGCATGACAGGTGATGCCCGCACAACAGCTTCGGGTTTGTCGGAAGGTATTGCATGGGACTTTAAAACGAAAGCTCCGGCTAAATTCTTGTTTGATTATTTTGGATTTGATATCGACTTAATTCCGGAAATTGTACCAACATTTGGTCAACAAGGAAACATGAAAGCTGATATTGCTGCAGAACTTGGTTTGGCAACAAGAACTCCGGTAACATATCGTGCCGGTGACCAACCGAATAACGCTTTGTCATTAAACGTATTGAATCCGGGTGAGATTGCTGCTACCGGGGGCACTTCAGGCGTGGTTTATGGCGTTAATAACGATTCTAAATACGATCCACAATCGCGAGTGAATTCTTTTGCTCATGTAAATCATACAACAGATGCTACTCGTGTAGGTGTATTACTTTGTATTAACGGAACAGCAATTTTAAATACATGGATTAAAAACAATGTAGCTCCTGAAGGCATCAGCTATGCTGAAATGAATGAACTGGCTGAAGGCATTCCTGTTGGTAGCGAAGGGGTAAGCATTATTCCATTTGGTAATGGAGCAGAACGCGTTTTGGGAAATCAGGAACCAAACTGTTCCATTCATGGGGTAAACTTCAATCGTATAACCAAATCACATTTGATTCGTGCCGCTCACGAAGGAATTGCTTTCTCGTTTAAATACGGAATGGATATTATGAACCAAATGGGCATTGAAACCAAAACCATTCGTGCGGGACATGCTAATTTATTCTTAAGCCCAATTTTCCGTCAGACCTTAGCTAATATCACCGGAGCAACTATCGAATTATTCAATACTGACGGTTCAGTAGGTGCTGCTCGTGGAGCAGGAATAGGTGCTGGAATTTATAAAGACGCGGAAGAAGCTTTTGCTACATTGAAAAAGATTCAGGTAATAACTCCTGAACAAGAAAACGTGGAAGAGACAAAAAAAGCCTATGAAAGATGGGTCAAGTATATCTAAAATATTTAAATAACAATATATTTTCAATATATTTATGAAGAAATTTATTTTAGTTTCATTGCTTGTAATTTCAGCAAACACTTTTGGACAAACCGTCTTTCCTTTTCAGAATCCAGCTGTACCGATAGAGGAACGCATAAGCGATTTGATTTCGCGTCTGACTTTGCAGGAAAAAGCTACACAAATGATGCACGATGCACCAGCTATCGAGCGATTGGGAATTCATCCGTACAGTTGGTGGAATGAAGCATTGCATGGTGTAGCACGAACCGGAAGAGCAACTGTTTTTCCGGAGAATGTTGGTTTGGCTGCTACTTTTGATGAAGATCTGGTTTTCAGAATCGGTGAAGCCATTTCGGATGAAGCATGGGCAAAATATAATATTGCTCAACGAATAGAAAATTACGGACAATATTCAGGCATAACTTTTTATGCTCCAAATGTCAATATTTTCAGAGACCCACGCTGGGGACGCGGTCAGGAAACGTATGGAGAAGATCCATACCTGACTTCTCGAATGGGAGTAGCTTATGTGAAAGGTATGCAGGGAAATGATCCCAAATATCTTAAAACAGCAGCATGTGCCAAACATTATGTGGTTCATTCAGGTCCGGAGGCACTGCGCCATTCTTTTGATGCGGAACCGCCCATGAAAGACTTTATTGAGACTTATGTTCCGGCATTTGAAACATTGGTGAAAGAAGGTAAAGTAGAAAGTGTGATGTGTGCCTATAACCGCACGTTTGGTAAACCTTGTTGTGGCAGCTCCTATTTATTAAATGATTTATTACGGAAAAAATGGGGATTCACCGGTTATGTGACCACAGATTGCTGGGCTATTCAGAATTTCTACAAATTTCATGGAGCAGCTACAGATGCAGCTGAGGCTTGTGCTTTGGCAATTAAAAGCGGTGTAAATCTAAATTGTGGTAATGAGTTTAATAGTTTGCCTGAGGCTGTGAAACGCGGATTAGTCACTGAAAATGAAGTTGAAAATGCATTACGCATTTTGTTACGAACACGTTTCAAGCTAGGACTGTTTGACCCAATTAATGAGAATCCATATTCTAAATTAACCGAAGATGTGATTGGTTGTCAAAAACACATTGATCTGGCTTACGAAGCTGCAGCAAAGTCTTTAGTGCTTTTGCAAAACAATAAGAATATTCTTCCTCTGAAGAAAGACTTGAAATCGCTTTTCATTGTTGGTCCTTATGCTGCAAGTCAGGATGTATTACTGGGTAATTATAACGGAGTGAGCGATCGTTTAAGTACGATTATGCAGGCTATTGTTGGTAAAGTAAGTTCCGGAACATCGGTGAATTACAGACAGGGAGTTGAGCCAAGTGCAGCCAACAAAAATACCATGAATTATTCAATTGGTGAAGCGGCAACTGCCGATGCGGTGGTTGCAGTTTTTGGAATTTCTGGTATTTTCGAAGGAGAAGAAGGTGAATCCACGGCATCAACTTCACGTGGTGATCGGTTGGATTTAAACTTACCGCAAAATCAACTTGACTATCTTCGTGAATTGAAAAAAACATGCAAAAAGCCCCTAATATTAGTTCTAACCGGCGGAAGTCCGATTTGTACTCCAGAGCTTTCTGAAATTGCCGATGTAATTCTTTTTGCCTGGTATCCGGGTCAGGAAGGCGGTCGTGCAGTGGCTGATGCTATTTTTGGAGATATAAATCCATCGGGTCGCTTATCTATTACTTTTCCTAAATCAGTAAATCAGCTACCGGCTTTCGAAGACTACAGCATGAAAGGGCGTACATATCGTTATATGACTGAAGAACCTCTTTATCCTTTTGGTTTTGGATTAAGCTATACTTCATATACTTACAGTAATATTAAAATTGATAAAGAAAAAATCAAAAAAGGTCAGTCTGTAAAAGTTTCGGCAACAGTAACAAATACAGGTAAAGTGAGTGGAGAAGAAGTTGTGCAACTTTATATTACCGATTTGAAAACAAGTGTTCCAACACCAATTTTTTCGCTCAAAAGCATGAAACGTATAAAACTCGCTGCGGGTGAATCAAAAGAAGTTTCATTTGAAGTTACACCTCAAATGATGGAACTGGTTACCGAAACGGGTGATAAAATTATTGAATCGGGTGATTTCAAAGTATATATTGCTGGTAGCACGCCATCAGAACTTTCAAAAAAGCTGGGAGTTGCAGTGCCTGTTTCTACAATATTCAACGTAAAATAAATGCATATTCAAACAAATAAATAAATAATTAAAATTATGAGTTCAAAAGTGTATTTCCCATCAGTGGAAAAAATCAAATTCGAAGGAAAAGAAAGTAAAAACCCATTAGCATTTCGTTACTACGATGCAGAAAAAGTAGTGTATGGTAAAACCATGAAAGAATGGTTTAAATTCTCTATGGCCTGGTGGCATACCTTGTGTGCTGAAGGTAGCGATCCATTTGGTGGTGGAACACAAGTTCACCCATGGGTAGGAGCTGCAGATGCATTGCAAGCTGCTAAAGATAAATTGGATGCAGGTTTTGAGTTTATGAGCAAAATTGGTATCGAATATTACTGTTTCCACGATATCGACTTAGTAAGCGAAGGTTCTTCTATCGAAGAATACGAAGCTAACCTGAAAGCTATCGTTGCTTATGCAAAAGAAAAACAAGCTGCAACAGGTATCAAACTTATGTGGGGTACTGCTAACGTGTTCTCTCCGGCTCGTTATATGAACGGTGCAAGCACCAATCCTGATTTTGATGCTGCTGCACGCGCCATGCTTCAAATCAAAAACTCTATCGATGCTACTATCGAATTAGGAGGTAAAGCTTACGTATTCTGGGGAGGTCGCGAAGGTTACATGTCATTGTTGAACACCAATATGAAACGTGAAAAACAACACATGGGTACCATGTTGAAAATGGCTCGCGATTATGGTCGCGCTAAAGGTTTCAAAGGAGTATTCCTTATCGAACCAAAACCAATGGAACCAATGAAACACCAATATGATGTGGATACTGAAACTGTAATCGGTTTCCTGAAACAATTTGGATTGGAAAACGATTTTAAAATCAACATTGAAGTAAACCACGCTACTTTGGCTGGTCACACTTTTGAGCACGAATTACAATGTGCAGTTGATAACGGTATGTTGGGAGCTATCGACGCTAACCGCGGTGATGTTCAAAACGGTTGGGATACTGACCAATTCCCGGTTGATATCTTCGAATTGACACAGGCTATGCTGGTTGTGCTTCAAGGTGGTGGAATGCAAGGTGGTGGAACTAACTTTGATGCTAAAATCCGTCGTAACTCTACTGATAACGATGATTTATTTATCGCTCACGTTGGTGCAATGGACGTTATGGCACGTGCGTTAGAAGCTGCAGCTGCAATTTTGGAAGAATCTCCTTATAAGAAAATGGTTTCTGACCGTTATGCTTCTTACGATGCAGGTAAAGGAAAAGAATTTGAAGACGGAAAACTTTCGTTCGAAGATGTTTATGCTTACGCAAAAGCTAATGGCGAACCAAAACAGATCAGCGGTAAACAAGAGCTTTACGAAGCAATTGTAAATATGTATATTTAAACCAGAGGTAAGAGGTAAGTAGTAAGTGGCAAGTAAAAATGCATACTTACCTCTTACCTCTTACTGCTTACCTCTAAAATATTATGAACACAGAAAAAGGAAGTAAATTATATATTTTTGGAATCACACTGGTGGCAACATTGGGTGGTTTGTTATTCGGATACGACACAGCCGTTATCTCTGGTGCAGTCGATTCATTGAAGACTGTTTTTCATCTGAATGAAGCTACTTTTGGTAGCATGGCTACAACCTATCATGGTGCAACAGTGGCAAGTGCACTTATAGGTTGCATTATCGGTAGTGCAGTTTCTGGTCTTTTTGCAGAAAAGTTGGGTCGTAAGAACTCTTTACTTTTTGCAGCCATCATGTTTTTCTTGTCGGCATGCGGTGCAGCTTATCCTGAATTTTTCTTCTTTCACAAAGGCGATGGTACAGTTCCAGTGTTGATTGCTTTCAACATTTACCGGGTAATTGGTGGAATCGGTGTGGGACTTGCTTCGGCTATTTGCCCTATGTATATTGCTGAAATTGCACCGGCTGAAATTCGTGGAAAACTGGTTTCGTGGAATCAGTTTGCGATTATTTTCGGTATGTTGATTGTGTATTTTGTAAACTATTTTATCACCAAAGGTCAACCACAACAATGGATTGATGCTGAGGGATGGCGCTATATGTTTGCTTCCAATGCCGTGCCGGCAGCAATTTTCGGAATTTTATTGTTCTTTGTCCCTGAAACTCCGCGCCACTTGGCGTTGATTGGTCGTGAAGAAAAAGCACTGCATATTTTAGGTAAAATCAACGGTTCCAAAAAAGCCAAGGAAATCTTGAGCGATATAAAAGAATCTGCACACGAAACCGTGGAAAAACTGCTGGCTTACGGATGGAAAGTAGTTATTATTGGTATCCTTTTGTCGGTTTTCCAACAAGCGGTTGGTATTAATGTGGTTCTTTACTATGCGCCAACTATTTTCAAAGGCCTTGGATTTGGAAATGATGCGGCTATGTACCAAACTGTCATCATGGGCTTTATCAATATCGTATTTACGTTAGTTGCAATTTTTACAGTGGATAAATTCGGACGTAAACCGCTGCTGATCATTGGTTCAATCGGTATGGCTATTGGTATGTTTGCTATAGGTTTGCTGGCTCACCTACAAATTATCGGTGTCAGCACCTTAGTGTTTATCGTTATTTACTCGGCTTCGTTTATGATGTCTTGGGGACCGATTTGCTGGGTATTGATTTCGGAAATATTCCCGAACACCATTCGTGGAAAAGCAATTGCCATTGCCGTGGCAGCACAATGGATTTCGAACTTTATTGTTTCTGCTTCTTTTCCGGCTTTGCAAGCAGTTAGCATGACTTTCACCTACTGGCTGTATGGTGTAATGAGTATCTTGTCGGCTATTTTTGTTTGGAAAATGGTTCCGGAAACCAAAGGAAAAACGTTAGAAAATATTACAAAGTTATGGAGAAAATAATGTGTTTTAAAGTTTTATAGAATTGCACCTGTACATAGGCTGGCTGTACAGTTTTTTTTTGATTTTAAGCATCAGAATTTTAATTTTTTCGATTTGATTTTAAAACTAATACACAAAAACCTAGATTTGCTACTTGTATTTATTTTTTGTAATTTAAAAGTTGTAAAATTCAGACTGAATGAGTAGATATTTTTGATTTTCTGTTGTAAAACATAAAAACAAAACACCTATATTCCAAAATTTCAACCTATTTTGCAGCACAGTTCAGCATAGATTGTTGATTGATTGCCATAAAATTAATAAGTGTATATGTAATTGTCTGAAATACATGAAAAAAGGTTATTCAAAGAAAATTTCAGGTCAATCTGTCAAACGATATTGTCAGACTTTGGAGTTGAAAAATGATCCAAAACTGATTGAGGAATATAAATATTGGCATAAAGAAGAGAATCGGTGGCCTGAAATTCCAGCGGGAATTCGAGAAGTTGGCATTTTAGATATGGAAATTTATATCAACGAAAACCGCCTTTTCATGATAGTTGAAACTTCACAGGATTTTGATTGGGATTCTTCTTTTGCTAAACTTGCAACCCTCAATCGTCAGGCTGAATGGGAAGAATTTATGGCAAAGTTTCAACTTACAAAGCCCGGAACTACTTCATCGGAAAAATGGACTTTGATGGAACGTATATTTAATCTTTAAAAATCAAAACATTCTTCATGTCACACCCAAAACTTGTCACCAAAGAATACAAACTTCCGTTTATATTTATCACTTCGTTATTTTTCTTGTGGGGGCTTGCTCATGGAATGTTAGATACTTTAGACAAACATTTTCAACAGATTCTACATTTACAAAAATGGCAGTCGAGTTTAATACAATTTGCATTATACGGTGCCTATTTTAGCATGGCAATTCCTGCAGGACTGTTTATGAGGCGATTTGGTTATAAAAAAGGAATTGTTTTGGGACTATTTCTCTTTGCTTCAGGTGCATTACTTATTGCAGCCACAGCTGGATTTGAATCATTCTGGCTTTTCCTAACCTGTTTATTTCTTTTAGGATGCGGCTTAGCTACACTTGAAACGGCTGCAAATCCATATACCACTAAATTAGGCCCAAGAGAAACTGCTGAAAGAAGAATCAACCTGTCACAATCTTTCAATGGATTAGCATGGGTTCTGGGACCGCTTATTGCTTTGTACATTTACAACGGTACGAGCGAAGTGGAAGGAGAAAAATTTTATTCTACTATTTTGCCAATGTTAGTTATAGGATTATTGGTGCTGACTGTCGCATTTGTGTTTATGCGTCTGAAACTTCCTGAAATTAGCGAAGAAGATGAGGTTCATGCACACGGCATTGTTGAAATTTCAGGAGAAGACAAACCAACATTTCATATTCCACTGAAAAAACAACCGCATTTTGTACTTGGTGTGATGGCTCAATTTTCTTATGTAGCAGCACAAACAGGAATTTTTAGTTATCTTATTAATTTTGTGACTGATGCAGGACAACATCCCCGGTTTGATGTAAAGATGGCCCCTTACTTTTTAAGTATTGGTTTTGCTTTATTTATGCTTGGCAGAATAAGTGGTAGTTATTTAATGTCGCTGGTTAAGCCGACCAAATTATTGGTCATTTACGCTGTATTTGCAATTATTTTACTTCCGGTAGTGAGTATGAAATTAGGATGGGTTTCTTTAATTTCACTCTATTCTGTATTTTTTGTGATGTCAATTATGTTCCCAACTATATTTGCGTTGGCAATAAAAGATTTGGGACCACAGACTAAGAAAGCATCCTCTTTTTTGGTAATGGCAGTTGTAGGTGGAGCTGTATTTCCTCCATTGATGGGTTTAATTGCAGATAATTTTGGAATGTCAATCGGATTTTTGGCACCCATTCCGTTCTTTGCATTTATTGCATATTATGCTCTTAGAGGTCATAGAGTTATAGAAATTCTAAAAAAATAATTGGTAATGCCGCAAATTAAATTTTCAAATTCTTCCTCAAAAATCAAAATCCTTGCGGATGGAATAAGTCTGTCTATAATGCAGGGAAAATTGAAGGTAGGTGATAATTTGCAGTCAATCAATGAAGCAAGCTCGAACCACCAAGTTTCGCGCGATACGGTTTTCAAGGCCTATAATGAATTAAAAAAAAGAGGTTTAATTGATTCAACTCCTCAAAAAGGATATTTTGTTACCGGCGAAGTAAATCGGATTTTACTTTTACTTGACACATATTCGTCATTTAAACAAAATTTATATCACCGATTTGTTGCCAATTTACCTGATAATTATAAGGTTGATTTGATTTTTCATCAATACAACGAACATTTGTTTGAAACAATTGTGAGAGAAAGTATTGGGAATTACAGTATGTATATAGTGATGAATTTCTCAAACGACCATTTCTCAGAGGCATTAAAAAAAATTCCAACAAATAAATTGCTTCTTTTAGATTTTGGGAATTTTGAAAAATCTAAGTATTCATATATCTGTCAGGATTTTGATAAATCGTTTTATAATTGCCTTTGTTCTTGCAGCGAAATATTAAAAAAATATAGAAAATTTTCCTTTGTCTTCCCGGAAGAACTTTGTCATCCGATAAGTGCCATTGATTATTTTTTGAGGTATTGCAAGGAAAATAATCTTGCTTTCGAAGTCTTTCGTAAAGATTCAGATTGGCATGGAGTCGAACCCGGAACGATTTATTTGTGCATTTTACCGGAAGATATGGTTAAAATTATTAAAGATGCAGACTCGGCCAGGCTTTCAGTAGGAAGCGATATAGGATTGATTGCCTATAATGATAACCCAATTCTTGAAGTTATAGAAAACGGAATTTCTGCTATAAGTATTGATTTTGGGTTAATGGGAGAAAAGGCCGCAAATTTTGTAACCACAAAGCAACCCATTCAGGAGTATTTACCTACAGAGTTAATTCTCAGAAATTCTATTTAATACAAATAATTTTTTTTAATTGAAAAACAGCACAGTTCAGCATAGAAAAAAGAACATTAAAAATGTAACACTTTAAAATAATAAATCATGAAACCAGGCTCAATTGCAGGTGAATACACTTCAGCTGCTCAAATCAGAAAAGAAAAAAGCGGTCGCTTACAAGGCGGTAATCCAAAAATTGGAATTCGTCCGACTATTGATGCTCGACAGGGTGGCGTGCGCGAATCATTGGAAGATCAAACAATGAATATGGCTCTCAATCTGGCCAATTTTCTGAGCTCAAACTTAAAATACAGTGATGGCACTCCGGTGGAATGTGTGCTCGCTGATACAACAATCGGTCGGGTTGACGAAGCTGCAGCCTGTGCCGAAAAATTCAAAAAAGAAGGAGTTTCAGTAACTATCACGGTTACGCCTTGTTGGTGTTATGGTAGTGAAACCATTGATATGGATCCGCATACGATTAAAGCTGTTTGGGGATTCAACGGAACAGAACGTCCCGGAGCAGTTTATCTGGCAGCAGCGTTGGCAGGTCACAATCAAAAAGGGTTGCCGGCATTTGGAATTTATGGTCGTGATGTTCAGGATGGTGGCGACACTTCAATTCCTACCGATGTTCAGGAAAAATTATTGCGTTTTGCCAAAGCGGGAATAGCTGCAGCAACGTTGAGAGGAAAATCATATCTTTCAATTGGCTCAGTATCTATGGGTATTGCCGGTTCTATTGTAAATGCTGATTTCTTTCAGGAATACCTTGGCATGCGCAACGAATATGTAGATATGAGCGAAATTTTGCGTCGTGAAAAATTAGGAATCTTCGATTCTGAAGAATTTAAAAAAGCCATGGAATGGACTACAAAAAATTGCAAACCAAACGAGGGAGAAGATACAAACGAAGATGATAAAAAGAAATCGCGTGAGCAACTAGATTCAGAATGGGAATTTGTAGTAAAGATGACCATAATTATCCGCGATCTTATGATCGGTAATCCAAAACTTCGTGAACTCGGATTTGGAGAAGAGGCTTTGGGACACAATGCTATTGCTTCAGGTTTTCAGGGACAACGGCAATGGACTGACTTTATGCCAAACGGTGATTTTTCGGAAGCAATTCTCAATACTTCATTTGATTGGAATGGCATTCGTGATGCATTTATTGTGGCAACTGAAAACGACTCGTTGAATGGTGTGGCTATGTTGTTTGGTAAATTGTTAACCAATACTGCTCAGGTTTTCGCAGATGTTCGTACGTATTGGAGTTCTGAAGCTGTAGAACGTGTTACAGGTCATAAATTGCAAGGATTGGGAGCTAATGGTTTGATTCACCTGATTAACTCAGGATCAGCAGCATTGGACGGAAGCGGCGAGCAAACTATTGATGGCAAACCTGCTATGAAACCTTTCTGGGACATTACTGAAGAAGAAGTTCAAAAAACATTGGATGCAACAACCTGGTTTCCGGCCGATTGTGGTTACTTCCGTGGTGGTGGTTTCTCTTCTAAATTTATTTCGAAAGGTGAAATGCCGGTAACTATGGCTCGCATCAATCTGATTAAAGGTCTTGGACCGGTTCTTCAAATTGCTGAAGGGTGGACAGTTGAAATTCCTGCTGCTGTTCACAAAGTACTTGACGATCGGACTAATAAAACCTGGCCAACAACCTGGTTTGCTCCTCGTTTGACCGGCGAAGGCTATTTTAAAGATGTGTATTCTGTAATGAACAACTGGGGTGCAAACCATGGCTCATTTAGTTATGGACACATTGGTGCAGATTTAATTACCTTGGCTTCAGTATTGCGCATTCCGGTTTGTATGCATAATGTTGATGAATCAAAAATTTTCCGCCCAAGTGCATGGGGTGCTTATGGAATGGATGTGGAAGGTGCTGATTATCGTGCATGTCAGACATACGGTCCGCTATACAAATAAGTAAAGAGTTATGGGTTAGAAGCAATGACAGCTTGTAACCCGTAACTAAAATTTGTTTATCAAATTCTAAAGTTTTAATGTCAAATTTTACTAGGTAATAAAAGTGATTTTTAAACACATTTGCACCTCCTCAAAATTACAAAATGAAAAATAAATCTTTCCTTGCATTCGACATTGGTGCAACGAGTGGTCGATCTATTTTGGGAACCATTGAACATGGCAGACTCCAAATGAAAGAGTTGACGCGCTTTCCCAACCAGATTCTTCAAATTGGAAATCATTTTCACTGGAATATTTACTCACTATTCGAAAATCTTAAAGCAGGATTGGTAGCTGCAAAAAAAGAAGGATTTGAAATAACCTCAATAGGTATTGATACCTGGGGCGTTGATTTTGCCTTGATTGCTGAAGATGGTTCTATTCTTGGAACTCCTTTCGCTTACCGCGATCCACATACCGTAGGTGCTCCCGAAAAATATTTCGAAATTGTACCGCGAGAAAAAGTATATGATTTGACCGGAATTCAGGTTATGAATTTCAATAGTTTGTACCAACTTTTTGCATTGAGTCAGGCTGATAATTCATTACTCAAAGCCACAAAAGAAATTTTATTTATGCCGGATGCATTGGCTTATATGCTTACCGGAAATAAAGTAGTAGAATATACTATTGCTTCTACCTCTCAGATTTTAAACCCACGTACCAAACAATTTGAAGCCGAATTACTCGAAAAAGCAGGTGTTTCGCCTTCTATTTTGGGCAAAATCGTTATGCCGGGTCACGAAATTGGTATACTGCGCGATGATTTAGCTGAAGAAAGTGAACTGGGCAAATTAAAAGTGGTGGCAGTTGCCGGACACGATACAGGTGCGGCTGTAGCAGCAGTTCCCGCATTAAACGAAAATTTTGCTTACCTTAGCTCTGGAACCTGGTCGCTTATGGGTATTGAAGTGAAATCTGCCATTATCAACGAAGAAACATTTGCGCTAAACTTCACCAATGAAGGTGGTGTGGAAGGAACCACCCGTTTCCTGAAAAATATTACCGGTATGTGGTTGTTGGAACAATGCCTGAAAGAGTGGAAAAAAGAAGGTATCACTTATGCCTACGAAAAACTCGTGCAAATGGCCGATACCGTTCCGGCGTTTCAGTCGTTGCTTGACACTGATCACGCTTCGTTCGGCAATCCGGCAAGTATGACAAATGCAATTATTGATTTTTGTGAAAGTACCGGACAAACTGCTCCATCGAGTCATGCCGAATTTGTTCGTTGTATTTTCGAAAGTCTTTCATTAAAATATAATTATGTATTGGGCAAACTCAAAGGATTGGCTCCTTTCCCAATTGAGAAATTGCACGTAATTGGTGGTGGTTCAAAGAATCCATTGTTGAATCAATGGACAGCCAATTCAATTGGAATACCTGTGATAGCCGGACCATCCGAAGCAACGGCAATTGGTAATATCATGATTCAGGCAAAAGCTGCCGGATGTGTAGATTCGTTGCAGGAAATGCGGAAAGTCATTAGTGAATCAGTGCAGTTAGACGAATTCTTACCGCAAGATTCGGAAGTGTGGGCAGATGCTTATCAAAAATTCTTAGCTGTAACAAAGCTTTCTTAAATTGTAAATGACTAAATTGTAAATATAAAATGGCTGTAGTAGTTATTCTGCCTAAACAAGGGCAATCTGTTGAAAGTTGTATTATCACCGAAATCAAAAAGAAAAAAGGCGATACCGTAAAAAAAGGACAAGTTTTGTTCACTTATGAAACCGACAAGGCAACTTTTGAGGAAGAATCGCCAGTTGATGGTGTGGTACTTGAGAGTTTTTATAATGAGGGCGACGAAGTAGCAGTACTGCTGGACATGATGGTTATCGGTCAACCCGGTGATGATTATGCCGGATTATTGCAAAGTGGAAGCCCGGAAGTAAGCAGTGAGCAACAAGCAGTAAGCGCAGAACATGTTGCAAAAACTGAAGAGCATGTAAAAGCAGAAGTTGTTGCACCAACTCAAAACTCTGAACTCCTCTTTCGTTTCTCCTCGCGCTAAAAACTTAGCCGAAAAAGAAGCTTTGAACGCAAGCGAATTGGCTGGTTCAGGACCAAAAGGTCGTGTGATTGAAAAAGACGTGTTAGTTGCGTTGGAAAACCGTCCGAAACTGACTCCGCTGGCTAAAAAAATTGCTGTCGAAGAAGGTATTCAACCACAAGGTGCAGGTTCAGGCCTTGCCGGAACAGCAAAATCAACTGATTTAGCAGCACATGTAAATGCAGTTTATGGAGTTGATTACGAAGATAAAAAGCTGACAAACATGCGTAAGCTGATTGCAAAAGCAATGCACTCTTCTCTTCAAAATTCCGCACAACTTACACACCACTTGGGAGCTGATGCACGAAATATTCTAAACTTACGCAAACTAGCTAAGAAAGCTTTTGAAGCCGGAACATTATCAGCTAATCTGACTATAAACGATTTTGTTTGCTTTGCAGTAGTAAAAGCATTAAAGAAATTCCCGAACGTAAACTCACATTTCCTGGGCGAATCAATGCGTTTGTTCAACAAAGTTCATTTGGCATTGGCTGTTGATACAGATCGTGGCTTGATGGTTCCGGTGGTTCGTAATGCGGATGATTTGTCCATTATCGGATTAGCCAATCAGTTTAAAGAAATTGCAAACGGTTGCCGCAAAGGTGGAATTGCTCCCGAATTGCTGGCTGCTGAAGCGGGAACATTCACAGTTTCCAACCTTGGAGCGTATGGTGTGGAAATGTTTACTCCGGTAATCAACTTACCACAATCTGCTATTTTGGGTGTGAACACTATTGTTCCACGTCCGAAAGATTTGGGTGATGGCGTTTATGGTTTTGTGCCATACATTGGCTTGAGTCTGACATACGACCACCGCGCATTGGACGGCGGCGAAGCAACACGCTTTTTGAAACAGATTGCCATTGAAATTGAAACATTGGAGATTGAATTATAAGTGCCCCCTAATCCCCTAAATGGGGAATAAGAGAGAAAAACCTTAAATTAGTTAAGTAATTTGGATTTTATTCTCAAAATTAGCGGTTGACTTATTAAAATCAATATCTTGGTTTCATAAAAAAATATTAATCAAAACTAACTAAATTCCCCCTTTAGGGGGTTAGGGGGCAGATAATTATGTACGATTTAATCATTATCGGCGGTGGTCCGGCCGGATATGTAGCAGCAGAACGTGCAGGACATAAAGGACTTTCAGTTATTTTATTCGAAAAGAAAGCAATGGGTGGTGTCTGCCTCAACGAAGGTTGCATTCCAACTAAAACCATGCTTTATAGTGCAAAGACATACGAAAACGCTTTGCACGGTGATAAATACGGTGTATTTGGCGACAATATTCGTTTTGATTACGGAAAGATTGTTGCCCGCAAAAATAAAGTGGTTCGTAAATTGGTTGCCGGCGTTGAGGGCAAAATGAAATTGCACCACGTAACCGTTGTAAAAGGCGAAGCCGTGATTCAGGGTCGCAGTCCGAAAGGCGTTGAAGTGACCTGTGGTGGCGAATCATACTTAGGTGCAAACCTGTTGATTTGTACCGGTTCCGAAGCATTCGTTCCACCTATTCCGGGATTGGCCGAAGCAGGAGATATTATCCTGACTAACCGCGAAATTCTGGAACTGAAAGAACAACCAAAATCATTGGTAGTTATCGGTGGTGGTGTTATCGGGATGGAGTTTGCAAGTTTTTACAACAGCCTTGGCACCAAAGTAACTATCGTGGAAATGCTTCCTGAAATTTTAGGACAAAACGACTACGAAATCTCAGCCATGTTGCGCGATATCTATAGCAAAAAAGGAATTGAATATAACCTGAATGCCAAAGTGGTAAAAATTGAAGGCAACAAGGTTGTATTCGAAGAAGACGGTAAAACCGAAACTATCGAAGGCGAAAAAATCCTTGTCAGCGTTGGTCGTCGTGCTGTAACAAAAGGTTTCGGATTGGAAAATCTGAATGTGGAGTTATTCCGTGGTGGTATCAAAGTAGACGAAAAAATGCGCACCAATGTACCGAATGTATTTGCGGCCGGCGACGTGACCGGATTCTCGTTATTGGCTCATACGGCCAGTCGCGAAGGTGAAGTGGTGGTAAACAACCTCACCGGACGTGCCGATAAGATGCGTTACGATGCAATTCCCGGAGTTGTGTATACGAACCCAGAAGTAGCTGGTGTTGGCGAAACAGAAGAATCGGCCAAAGCAAAAGGTATCGACTACAAGGTGGCTAAGTTGCCAATGGCCTATGCCGGACGTTTCGTTGCCGAAAACGAAGGTGGCTCGGGACTTTGCAAAGTGTTGGTAGGTGCTAAACACGGCGAAGTAATCGGCGTTCATATGCTGGGTAATCCTTGCAGCGAAATGATTTACGGAGCATGCATGGCCATCGAACAGGAAATGACACTGGCGGAAATGGAAGAAGTGGTTTTCCCTCACCCAACTGTTAGCGAAATATTTAAAGAAACGATTTTTGCGTTTTAAGACCTCTCCCCAGCCCTCTCCTTTGGAGAGGGCTGGGGAGAGGTTGAAACAATGTTTTTTGAACAGGAAGTTCAGCTAAGAAAACTTGTTTTATTCACTTTATTTTGTGAATGTGATAAGTAGTAATTTTGAATTAAAAATAAAGAAAATAAAAACCTTCTCACTTTCACTCACTTGAATAAGTGAGTTCTCCCTCTCCTTTGGAGAGGGTCGGGGTGAGGTTATATTAAACATTATGCCAAAAGTACAGCACATTGATCCGGTAGAAGCTCGTAAACCGGGATTCGTAGAATTTCAACCTATTCCGGTAAATCAATATCAAAAAACCGTCAAAGACGAAAAAGGTAATTTTACCAACGAAGAGTTCAAAACCATTTATCACGACATGGTATTGATTCGCGAGTTTGAAACCATGATTAACCAGATTAAAATTGCTGGTGCATACAACGGAACTCCATACAATCACCCCGGTCCTGCTCACTTGTCTATCGGACAGGAATCGGCAGCAGTAGGTATGGCGTGGACATTGACTGTTGACGACTATATTTTTGGTAGCCACCGTTCACACGGTGAAATCCTTGCTAAAGGGATGTCGGCTATCCACAAACTCGATGACAAACAGTTGAGTAATATTATGGAATCATTCTTCGATGGAGCTGTTTTGGACGTTGTAAAAAAAGACTTTACAGGCACAACCAAAGAATTGGCTCGTCGCTTCCTCGTTTACGGTACATTGGCCGAAATCTTTGCCCGTGTTACCGGTTTCAACCGCGGATTGGGTGGTTCTATGCACGCTTTCTTTACGCCATTTGGTGTTTATCCTAACAATGCTCTTGTAGGTGGTTCGGGTGATATTGCCGTTGGTGCTGCATTGTACAAAAAAATCAACCGTCAAAAAGGCCTGGTAGTTGCCAATATTGGTGACGCTTCTATGGCTTGCGGTCCGGTTTGGGAAGGTATTACTTTCGCTTCTATGGATCAATTCCGTCAGTTGTGGGAAGGTGATATGCAAGGTGGACTTCCGGTAATCATCAACATTATGAATAACCAATATGGTATGGGTGGACAAACTGCCGGCGAAACCATGGGTTATGATATTGCGGCTCGTATTGGTGCAGGTGTAAATCCTGAGCAAATGCACGCTGAACGTGTTGACGGTTACAATCCGTTGGCTGTTATCGACGCTTACAAACGCAAACGCGTTATCCTTGAAGAGAAAAAAGGTCCTGTTTTATTGGACGTATTGACCTATCGTTACAGCGGTCACTCACCTTCGGATGCTTCTTCATATCGTACCAAAGAAGAAGTGGAAGCATGGGAAGCACAAGATTGTATCGCATCATTTGGAAAACAATTAATCGATGCCAAAGAAGCTACACAAGCAGACCTTGATGCAACATGGGCTGATGTGAAAGCATTAGTTTATGATATGTTCCTGAAATCTATCGACGATTCTGTTTCTCCACGTATGACCAATGCTCAGGTTATTGGGGACATGATGTTCTCGAACGGTTCGGTTGATTCTATGTCGACTGCTACGCCTGATGTTTTGATGCCATTGGCTGAAAACTCACGTGTAAAGAAAATTGCTGCGAAAGAGCGTTTTGCTTTTGATGCCGACGGAAAACCTTTCAGCAAAATGAAACAATATCAGTTGCGCGACGGTATCTTCGAAGCCATGATGGATCGTTTCTACAAAGATGCATCGTTGGTAGCTTATGGTGAAGAAAACCGCGATTGGGGTGGTGCATTTGCCGTTTATGGCGGTATGACTGAAGCACTACCTTACCACCGTTTGTTCAACTCGCCAATCGCTGAAGCATCTATTGTGGGTACTGCCATTGGTTACGCCATGTGTGGTGGCCGTGTGGTTCCTGAAATCATGTATTGCGACTTTCTGGGCCGTTGTGGTGATGAGGTTTTCAACCAAATGCCTAAATGGCAATCGATGAGCGGTAATGTTTTGAAAATGCCTATCACGCTTCGTGTATCGGTAGGTTCAAAATACGGTGCGCAACACTCGCAAGACTGGACTTCGTTGGTAACGCAAATACCCGGATTGAAAGTTTGTTTCCCGGTAACTCCTTACGATGCCAAAGGGTTGATGAACTCGGCTTTACAGGGAACTGACCCGGTGGTTTACTTCGAAAGCCAACGCATCTACGAAATTGGAGAGCAATTCCACAAAGGTGGCGTTCCTGAAGGTTACTACGAAATTCCATTTGGTGAACCGGACGTAAAAAAAGAAGGTAAAGACATTACATTCCTCACTGTTGGTCATACTTTATATCCTGCTTTGGCTGCTGCTAAAGAATTGGAAGAAAAATACGGCTTGAGT
>Ga0209430_1001259_pt1 | contig 19524 bp, 15 predicted proteins | sample BarGraIncub1133A_FD_184504 | JGI IMG/M metagenome (GOLD analysis project Ga0209430, IMG submission 184504) | Arctic peat soil microbial communities from Barrow, Alaska - Barrow Graham LP Incubations 11-33A (SPAdes) (version 2) | ecosystem: Environmental > Terrestrial > Soil > Wetlands > Peat... | reverse complement strand
CACATCACTATGGACACCCTTGCTCTTGGCTAGTGGTTGGTAACTACAGACCCCCACAGTGGACTTTCACCACCTAGTTAATCGCCATGCGTGGCGCACAAAAATTAAGGGAACCTAAATTTAGATTCCCTTAAAATATACCATAGTAAACATTTACTCTTTCTTAATTACTACTACCTCTTCCTTATCCATTTCAATTTTTATGCTGTCTCCTGCTTTCACTTTTCCTTCCAGCATTTCTTCAGCAAGCTTATCCTCAAGCATACTCTGGATAGCACGTCTTAGCGGTCTAGCTCCAAAAACAGGGTCATATCCTTTTTTAGCAAGGTGAGCCATAACCTCATCGCTTACTTCCATCTCTATTTCATTTTGTTTAAGTCTCTTCACCAACACTTCAAGCATAAGCACAACAATTTCCTTAATATTATCCTGAGTCAAAGGGTGGAAAACAATTATATCGTCAATCCTGTTAAGGAATTCAGGCCTAAATGTTTTCTTTAGCTCACCCATCACATTTCCCTTCATTTCTTCATAGTTTTTGGCGTTCTCGTCTTTCGCTGCTGAGAAGCCAAGTCGTTTCGGCTCTGTAATAGTTCTAGCCCCAACGTTTGAAGTCATAATTATAATGGTATTTCTAAAGTCAACTACTCTGCCATGAGAATCTGTAAGTCTGCCATCCTCAAGTATTTGAAGTAAAATATTGAAGATATCAGGATGCGCCTTTTCAATCTCATCAAAAAGCAAAACAGAATATGGTTTTCTTCTTACCTTTTCAGTCAATTGTCCGCCCTCATCATAACCTACATATCCTGGGGGTGAACCTACTAGTCTAGATACACTATGTTTCTCCATAAACTCTGACATATCAACTCTTATTAGAGATTTCTCATCACCAAACATTGCCTCAGACAATGCTTTACACAGCTCAGTTTTGCCGACTCCTGTAGGCCCTAAAAATATAAATGAACCAACTGGTCGTTTCGGATCCTTTAATCCAACTCTTCCCCTTCTTATAGCCCTTGAGATAGCTTTTACAGCTTCGTTTTGACCTATAACACGATTGTGAAGGGTATCCTCCATTTTCAGCAAGCGCTCAGATTCCTCTTCTGCCAACTTCTTAACAGGTATCCCAGTCCAGCTTGCAACTATGTCTCCAATCTCATCAGCTGTCACAGTATCAGTCTTTGTTTGGTTTCTCTGTCGCCATTCATCTCTAATTTTATCCAGTTCAGTTTTCAGTTTCTGTTCATCGTCCCTGATTTTTGCAGCCTTCTCAAATTCCTGGTGACGTATAGAATCTTCCTTTTCCTTGCTCAGCTTTTCTACCCTCTCCTCCATGTTTTTTATATCTGGTGGGGCAGTAAATGTTTTTAATCTCACCCTTGAAGCAGCTTCATCAATGAGGTCAATAGCCTTGTCAGGAAGAAATCTGTCGGTAATATACCTATCACTCAGCCTGACTGCGGCCTCTAAGGCATCATCTGTAATCTTAACTCTGTGATGTGCTTCATACTTGTCTCGTACTCCCTTTAATATCTCAACTGCCTCTTCCTTAGATGGCTCTCCAACTGTGATAGGTTGGAATCTTCTCTCCAGAGCAGCATCCTTTTCTATGTGCTTTCTATACTCATTTAATGTGGTAGCGCCGATTACTTGAATTTCACCTCTTGCAAGTGATGGCTTCAAAATGTTTGATGCGTCAATTGCACCCTCTGCGGCGCCAGCACCAACAATTGTATGTAGCTCATCAATAAATAAAATTACATTTGTAGATTTGCGAATCTCTTCCATTGCCTTTTTGAGCCTATCCTCGAACTCTCCTCTGTATTTAGCACCTGCTACCATAGAAGCAATATCCAAAGCAACTACCCTTTTATCTCTTAAAATCTCAGGTATATTACCCTCAACAATCTTTTGGGCAAGCCCTTCAGCAATCGCAGTTTTACCCACTCCTGGTTCCCCTATAAGACAAGGATTGTTTTTAGTTCTTCTACTTAAGATTTGAATAATTCTTTCTATTTCTTTATCTCGCCCAATAACTGGGTCTATTTTTCCGTCTCTTGCCAAATCAGTCAAGTCTCTGCCAAACTGATTCAGCGTAGGAGTATTTGAATTTGAGCTGTTGTTTTTAGGCGCACCTGTTGATCCAGGTGCCTCTTCATTTAAAATCTTAACAAGCTCGGATAATAGCTTCTGTGGATCAACACCCAGATCCATCATTATCCTTACAGCTACACTTTCCCCCTCCTTCATTATTCCAAGGAGTAAGTGTTCAGTTCCAATGTAGCCCTGGCCCATTCTTCTTGACTCTTTAAAAGCCAGTTCCAGCACTCTCTTGGTTCTAGGCGTAAAGCCCACAGGGGACTCACCAGCCGTCTCTCCTTTACCAATCAGCTCATCAATTTCCTTTAAAATCTTTTCCTCAGTTATTCCCTGAGCTTGAAGGACTTTTGATGCTAATCCGGTACCTTCCTTTACAAGTCCTAACAGGATATGTTCAGTACCTACATAGTTATGCCCTAGTTCAACAGCGCTCTGCTGCGAAAATGCTATTGCTCTTTCTGCTTTCTCTGTAAAACGTTGATACATATGATCCACCTCATCACTATTCATTAAATATTAACAGAGTTCTTTTTGTACTTTCATTCTTATTAGTTCAGCCCTTTTTATATCTCTCTCATCTTTATTAAGCTGCTTGCCTGAGATTTTTTGCAGTGTTGCAGGCTGTGACGACACTAGTATTTCATTTAATGTAACTATATCAATCTCTTTTATTATTCCCATACTTACTCCAAGTCTAACATCTGACAACAATTTAAAACATTCCTGCGTTGAAATGATTCTTGCATTTACAAAAAGTCCATATGATCTAAAAATCCTATCCTCAAATCTATAGACGTTTTGCTTGTAAAGTTGAAGTCTTAAAGTCTTCTCCCTGTCAATTATCTGCTTGCATATACCATCAATACTGGCTATAATCTCCTCTTCTTTTCTCCCCAGAGTAATTTGGTTGGATACCTGAAACATATCACCAACAGCATCACTATTTTCGCCATATATACCTCTTACAGTAACGCCAACTTTGTTGCAGCTTTCAAGTATTGATTTCATATAACCTGTCATAACCAACGCTGGGAGATGAAGCATTACTGAAGCTCTCATTCCTGTTCCAATGTTAGTAGGACAACTAGTTAAGTATCCATATTTATCATCAAATGCATAATCAGCTTTTTCTGCAATAATTGAATCTATGTCGTAGCATACCTTGTATGCTTTCTCCAGTTGAATACCAGAAAAAAGTGCCTGTATTCTTATATGGTCCTCTTCATTTACCATTATACTAACATTTTCATTTTCATTTATATAGGCACCACTATTTCCCTTAGTTTCAGCTAAATCAGGGCTTATCAAGTGTCTTTCCATTAATGAAACCTTATCAACGGGGTTCATTGATGTCATATCTGCATACATCAGCTTACCATAGGCTTTATTATCGGATATTATTTCTTGCATTCTTTCCATAAGCTCAGCTTGATGTTTTACGCTCATTCTAGCTGAGAAAGGTATATCAGCAAAGTTTCTAGCAAGCCTAACCCTGCTTGTGATGGCTATATCATGTTCTGGACCTTTTTCTACTGGCAATCTTCTCATTCTCCCACCTCCAAGCTTCGAATTCTATCTCGGATTTTAGCCGCCTCTTCATATTCCTCTTTTTGAATTGATTCATTTAGAAACTGCTTCAACTTCTCAATTTCATTTGGCACATTAATATTGCTACTGACCCTACCAGGTACCTTACCATGATGCTGCGCATTTCCATGGAGTCTTATTATAACAGGGTCAAGCTTTGGTCCAAAAGCCTTGTAGCACTTAGCGCATCCAAGCCTTGAGCTCCTCAAGAACTGAGCATACTCCATCCCACAATTATTACATTTTAGAGCGGCTGGTGCTTCTTGCTTTAATTGTGTCCCAAACAATCCATTTATCAAGTCATCGAATCCAAGCGGTGATACAAATTCCGTTTGTCTTATTTCTTTTGCGCATTGTTCGCATAAGTATACATCTACTTTTGAATTATTTTTTGTTTGCGTAAACTGCACATTTGCAGCTCTTTGCTGACAATTTTGACAAAGCATAAAATCACCTCTTCATTCAATTTTGCTTTTTCTTAAACTAATAAACTCATTATCATATTCTTCAGCTGTGTAGCTCTTAAAATATCTCTAGCTGGCATTGGTATACAGCCAATTACTTTATCACTAGAAGCAGCCCTCATTATAAATCCTTCTCTTTCGCTAATAACATCATAATCAATAAAATTATTAATAAACACCTCTGTCGACTGTTGCGAAATGCTTGAACCCATTGAAGACACGATGTGCATTAAATAGTTTCCAGGAACTGTTATATTAATCCTTTTAATTTTTACATGCCCACCACCACCACGTCTACTTTCAACATAATAACCTCGGTCAGTTGTAAACCTAGTAGAAAGTACATAATTGATTTGGGAGGGAACGCAATTAAAATGAATGGCTAATTCATTCCGCTTTATTTCTACCGCTCCATTTGTATCAGTAATCAGCTGCTTCAAAAAAGTTTCAATTACATCACATAAACTTGCCATAGCATCACCTCTTTTGCATAAATCTGATTTTGACTTTCTTTGACCTTCATTTTATTATAATATATTTAGTTGTTGATATGCAATACTTTTATAAAATATATTCTATAACTTTTATATTTTATGTCATGCTTCTTTTCTTGCTGCATATTTTTTGGGGCTTTCTAATGTGTATATATAATCCCACCTTCAATATATTAATATTCGTTTTTACAATAAAATTGCGGCACAATTATTTCCCTTATTTTCAAGCACTGTTACTTTGACGCGAACCATTCTATAAAATTATTTGAAATTTTAAGAAGTATCAACATTACAAATACTGTGAAAATATAGAATGAGATATTTAAAAAAAAGACCCCCAGTTAATTTAAACCAGGAGTCATCTTTTCTTGAAATTATTCTTCTTCCTCTTCTATCATGTGCTTCTTAGCCTCTTCAATTATCTTGGTCGCAACAATGGTCGGTGCTTCCTCATATCTATCAAACCTGAGCTTAAAGTAACCTCTTCCATGTGTCATTGATCTCAAATCAGTGGCATACTTGAACATCTCAGATTGAGGAACTTCCGCCTCAACTTGCTGCAAACCGTTCTCCTGTTGATTCATACCAAGGATATGCCCACGTCTCTTGTTCAAGTCTCCTATGATATCTCCCATATAATGATCAGGAATATTAACCTCAACATGTGCTATAGGTTCAAGCAATACCGGTGATGCCAGAGGTAACCCCTTCTTGTAAGCTAACCTTGCAGCTATCTTAAATGCCATTTCAGATGAGTCAACGTCATGATAAGATCCATCGACCAAAGTAGCTTTTAAATTAACAACTGGATATCCTGCAAGTACACCTTTAACAATGGAATCTCTTAGACCCTTTTCAACTGCTGGGTGGTATGATTTAGGGACAGAACCACCAAATATCTTTTCTTGGAATACTAAATCTTCTGTATCCCCATGTTCAAATTCTATCCATACATGTCCATACTGTCCATGTCCGCCAGACTGCTTTTTGTGCTTTCCCTCAACTTTAACCTTTTTCTTTATAGTCTCTCTAAAAGGAACCTTAGGATCAACCAAATTAATTGAAACTCCAAACTTTGCTTTTAATTTACTAACAATAACGTCCAAATGTTGCTCTCCAACACCAGAAATTAAGGTTTGGTGTGTTTCTGTGTTTAATGATACCTTAAAGGTTGGATCTTCATCCTGTAGCTTGTGAAGGCCTAAGTTGATTTTCTCCTCATCACCCTTTGCTTTAGGCTCAATTGCCATAGATATTGCAGGGTCAGGAAACACTATCTTATCCAATATAACGCGGTTAGATATGTCGCATAGTGTATCGTTGGTGTTTGTATGTGTAAGCTTTGCCACCCCACCAATGTCGCCAGCAATTAATTTTACAACAGGTATTTGTTTCTTGCCACGCAAAACAAATATTTGTCCAATTTTTTCACTCTTCTCTGTATTGGAGTTATATACACTTGAATCCGACTTAAATGTTCCTGAGTAAACTCTAAACATTGAAATCTTGCCCACAAATGGGTCTGCAACAGTCTTAAACACCAGTGCTGATAAAGTTGCAGCTGGATCAGTTTTTATTTCAATAGCATAATCCACCCCCGCTTTATGAGCTTCTACCGTCACATCTTCAGGAGATGGGAAGTATTCAATAAGCGCAGTCATCAACTCTCGAACACCCAAATTTTGAAAAGCAGAGCCACAAAAAACAGGAGTTATTATACCAGTCGCAACACCAGCTTTAATACCCTTCTGAAGCTCTTCGTGTGTATATTCCTCTCCACCAAAAAACTTTTCCATAAGAGCTTCATCTGTTTCAGCGATCATCTCATTAAGTGATTCTTTTATTTTTGAAATCTTATCAGTTAAATCCGCTGGGATCCTCGTATCAACTAGCTTATCCTTTTGGAATTTTTTCGCAGTCATATTGATTATATCTACATAACCAACATATTTTTCAGCCTCATAGATTGGAAGTTGTAAAGGTATTACACTACTTCCAAATGCAGCTAACATCTTGTCAAATGCAGCATAGAAATTTGCGTTTTCTTCATCCATCTTGTTAACAAAGAACAATCTGGCAACATTTCGCTCTTTAGCATATTCCCATGATTTTTCTGTTCCAACAGAAACACCACTCTTCGCAGAAACAACTATAACTGCGCCATCAGCAACACGTATACCCTGCATAACTTCTCCAACAAAATCGAAATAACCAGGAGTATCAATTACATTAATTTTATGGTCCAGCCATTCACATGGCGCCATAGCGGTACTAATAGATATTTTTCTTTTAATTTCCTCAGGCTCATAGTCAGTTGTGGTAGTTCCATCAACGACCTTCCCAAATCTGTCCAACACCCCAGTATTGAACAACATAGCCTCGGCCAAGGTAGTTTTTCCTCCATTACCATGGGACAAGAGGCAAATATTCCGTAGTTTTTGCGCGGCATATTCCTTCATAATCATTCCCCCTTATTATTTTAAATCATTTCACACCTGTATAATAAAACTGCTTTCTAAAGCCAAAGCAAAATTTCAAGGGCAATATGCCCGTTGCTTTTTGACATAACTATATGTACAAAAAGCAAGTGTAAAAGACAAACAGAGTAGATTTAAGGCTGTATTTCTGCAATAACTCAAACAATAAATAATACGCATTTTTTATTCAATATATCCAAATACTATATATAACTAGTATTTAATTTTAAGCAATTGTTACAAATGCTTATTATTATCTATTCTATTTATAATAGTATTTTACCTTTTTTAGTAGAAAAAAATTATTCCGTTAATAATTTATGCTTTTCAAAATACTATTATGATATTTGTCCAATGTCCACGATAATTCCAAGAACTCTGTTTATATTTTGCCGTTGTTGCTATATAATATAGTTGTATGGCTTTAGTAATACGGTAGAATGGTGTTTTAAATCTTTAAAAAGTAAAATGGTAGAAGGGAAGTTGATTTTTTATGATTATTGTAATGAATTCCAAGTCGAATCAGATGCAGATCGATGATGTAGTTAATATTTTAAAGAATTCTGGCTTGGGGGTGCATATTTCTCAAGGAGCAGAAAGAACTATTATTGGAATCATAGGCGACAAAGGTATTATTAGAGATATACCCTTGGAGCTTATGCCTGGTGTAGAAAAGCTGGTTCCTATTGTTGAGTCTTTTAAGCTTGCAGGCAAAACCTTTAGGCCTGAGCCTAGTGTGCTGGATGTAAACGGAGTAAAAATTGGTGGAAAAGAATTAGTTATAATGGCAGGTCCCTGTGCCGTAGAAAGCTATGATCAAATAATGGAAGCTGCACATGCAGTCAAAAAATCTGGAGCTCAGTTTCTACGTGGCGGTGCTTTCAAGCCCAGAACATCTCCCTATGCTTTTCAAGGCTTAGAAGAGGAAGGCCTCCGATTATTACAGGAAGCAAAGAAAGAGACCGGACTACAGATAATAACTGAGGTGACCAGTGATAAAGCCGTTGAAATGGCATTTCCTTATGTTGATATGTTTCAAATCGGAGCACGAAATGTTCAAAATTTTCAGCTTTTGAAGGAAGTTGGAAAATCTATGAAGCCTGTTCTTTTGAAGCGCGGATCTGCAACGACCATAGATGAATGGTTGAATGCAGCTGAATATATTATGAGCGAAGGTAATTATGATGTGGTTCTTTGTGAAAGAGGCATTAGAACCTTTGAAACAGCTACTAGAAACACGCTTGATATAAGTGCTGTACCTGTCGTTAAAAACATGAGTCATTTGCCCATTATTGTAGATCCTAGCCACGCAGCCGGGAAGTCAAAGTATGTTATTCCGCTCTCTAGAGCAGCAATAGCAGCCGGCGCAGATGGTCTAATAGTAGAGGTACACCCAAATCCCATGTTAGCAATGTCTGATGCTGCCCAACAGTTAAACCCTACAGACTTTGACTTGCTTTGCAAAGATATCAGCAAGCTTGCACCAATCTTAGATAGAGAGTTCACTTATGGCGGTTAAAATAATTTCTATTATTGGAATTGGACTCATTGGAGGTTCTCTAGCAAAGGCATTTCGCCAAGAGAATAAGAACTTAAAAATATATGCAGTTGACAGTTGCGCTACATCACTAAAGCTTGCAGAAGTCGAGGGCGTCATTGATAGAGGCTTTAGTGAATGTTGTAATGAAGTATGGAGCTCGGATATTATATTTATCTGCACACCCATTATGAAAACTATGCAGTTTATAACGCAGCTATCTGGCAGAATCAGAGAAGATTGCATTATCACAGATGTGGCCAGTACCAAAAGTGAAATTTGCCAATATATCAAAACCCATGAAAAGCCACCAATTTTTATTGGTGGCCACCCAATGGCTGGAACTGAAAAATCTGGTTATTCAAATGCTTTTGCTCACTTATTTGAAAATGCATACTATGTTTTGACACCAACTATAACATCAACAAAATATGCAATTTCTACTTTGGAGTCACTACTTAATGGCATTGGAGCCATTCCTATTATCGTAACGCCAGAAGAACATGATCTTGTGACTGGATGCATAAGTCATGTACCTCATATTATTGCCTCTGCGCTCGTAACACTTGCAAGAAATAACGAAAAGGATGCTGGTTTGATAAAACTGTTGGCTGCTGGCGGTTTTAAAGATATCACAAGAATAGCCTCATCCAATCCCGGTATGTGGGAAAATATTGTCTTAAGTAATAGCAGCATAATAATTGATTTGCTTGATGATTGCAAAGAAATTGTTGATGAAATGATAATAAATATAAAAAGCTCTAACAACAAAGAAATTTATCATTTTTTTGATAATGCTAAAAGCTTCAGAGACAGCTTTTCGACAACATCAATGGGGCTTATACCTAAGAACTTTGAGCTACTGGTAGATGTAACAGATGAGCCTGGTATTATTGGCAAGATAGCGACTTTGCTTGGAAACAATGAAATAAATATTAAGAACATAAATGTCTCAAACAGCCGTGAATTTGAACAGGGTTGCCTTAAAATTACCCTCTCTGATCAAATAAATACAGATAAAGCTTTTGAGATACTTTCTGATTTTTCTTATAAGGTTTTTAGAAAAGACTAGTAAAGGCAGTGAATGGTGAAAAGTGAATAGTTATGGAAAGCTGGCTTGTGCCAGCTGATTTAATTAGGGAGAGCCGGCTTAATGAAAGCCGGCTTATTTTATTATCTTTCAAATCTGTCATTCATTTTATATCCTAAAACCATTAGACTATCACTCAGATGAACATTCTCTACTACGACATCATATGGAATTTTCAAATCCATTGGCGAAAAGTTCCACAATCCTTTTACTCCAAGCTTAGCAACCCTATCAGCTATCGAAGCAGTTTCCTTATATGGAATACAGAGCACAGCTATATCTACCTTGTTTTGTAGTATAAACTCGTCCAGATTGTTTAAGCTCATTACTTCCATATTATTTATTTTTTTACCGATGACCTCAGGGTTCACATCAAATACTCCAATTATGTTAAAACCTCTTTTATCAAAATTTCCATAATTGGCAAGTGCTCGTCCCATGTTTCCCGCACCAATTATAATGGCATAGAAGGTTTTGTTGATACCTAAGATATTACCAATTTCACTAAATAACGACTCAACATTATAACCATAGCCTTGTTGACCAAAACCACCAAAACAATTTAAATCCTGTCTGATTTGAGAAGCAGTAATACCCATTCTAGTGCTCAATTCTTTAGAAGATACTCTCTTAATTCCCAGCTCTAATAAATAATCTAGAAATCTATGATATCGGGGAAGCCTTTTTATTACGGCCATAGAAATTTTCTTTGAAGCCATTAGAATCTTCACCTCATAACTCTATTTGTGCAAATATTATATCATCTTTGTTATTTTATTGTCAATATCTACTGGTTTATCTGCAGTCTAACGGCATTGTGTTTATGTAAATATTAACTATATATACTATATCATACCATAATTACGCAACAATATATCATGAGTTTTTTACTTTAACAAAGTTCACACTAAATGAATAGTGTCAAAAACTAAAATGCATGATAAAATAAAGAAGACTTAGTTCAGATGAAGTCTTCTGTACTCTACAAAAGATATAAAGGAGAAATACAATGAAGGTTTTGCACATAATCGGTGGCGGAGATGTTGGTGGGGCCAAGGTGCATGTTCTGTCTCTTGTAAAGGAACTCACTTCCTTTATAGATGTTACCATTTTGAGTCTTAGACCCGGAGCCTTTGCAGATGAAGCTAGTGCAATGGGAATAAATGTAGAAGTTATTAAATCCGCAAATGTTATATTAGATATTAGAAACGCTATAATATATGTTAAAAATAATCATTTTGATATAATTCATTCACATGGTTCTAAGGCCAATATTTTTGCATTAGCAATTAGGAAGGCCTGTGGAGTACCTGTTGTTACAACAATGCATAGTGATTATCAGCTCGATTATATGCAGAGTCTTTCAAAAAGAATGACGATAGGCTTTCTTAATGCTATGGCTCTTCGGAAACTTGATTATTACATAGTAGTCACCTCAGCTTTCAGAAAGATGCTCGTTAATCGAGGTTTTGAGGATGACCAAATATATACAATTTTAAATGGCATAGATTTTAATAAGTCTCATAGGAACTACTCTAAATCGGACTTTTGTTGCAAATATAACATTTCTCTTAAGGAAAGCGACATCCTTGTTGGCATTGCCGCAAGGTTGACCCCCGTAAAAGGTATTGGTACACTTTTAGAAGCTGCAAGAATAGTTGTTAAAAATAATCCTAATGTCAAATTTCTTATCGGAGGTGATGGTGAGGATTATAAGTCATTAAAGTCTCAAGCAGTTCAATTTGGTTTAGAAAACAATGTGTTTTTTCTCGGTTGGCTTGATGACCCATATGAATTGATGAGTATAATAGATATAAGTGTATTAACATCAATTAGTGAAGGCTTTCCCTACTCTATTCTAGAAGGCGCACGTTTTTCAAAATCAACTATTAGCAGTCGAGTTGGTGGTATACCAGATCTTATTGATTCTAGTGTAAATGGATATCTTTTTGAACCACTGGACTACAATACGCTCTCAAAGTACCTATTAGAGCTTGCTTCAAATCCTGAAAAGCGTAAGGATTTCGGTGATAAAATATATCAAAAGGCATATGAAAATTTTTCACTTAGCGCTATGTGTCGCACTCAACTAGAAATATATGATTCAATACATAAAGATATTTTAAGTAAAGCAAAAAATAGAACTTTAAGTTCTTCAAAAAGCCAAAAATATGATGCTATCATTTCAGGGTACTATGGGTTTGGTAACGTTGGCGACGATGCCATGTTAAGGTCTATTGTTGATAACCTAAAACGCCAAAAGCCTGATATATCTATTTTGGTATTATCAAATAAACCGGAGGAAACCCACCAGAACTACGGTGTTAGCACCATTAATAGAAAAAACATTTTTGCAGTATATTCCTCAATGAGACGTGCAAAGCTCTTTATTTATGGTGGAGGTAATATTATTCAGGATAGCACTAGCACTCGCTCTCTCATGTTTTATTTGGGTGCAGCTTGGCTGGCAAAAAAGCTTAAGCTTAAAGTCATGTTTTATGCAAACGGTATAGGCCCAATTAATAAATTCAAGAACACCGAGTATTCTCGTAAAATACTCAATATGGCTGATATCATAACTGTCAGAGAAAGATTATCTTTTAATGAGCTCAAAAAAATGGGTATAACAAAGCCAAAAATTGTTCTTACAGCTGATGCAGCTCTTGCGGTACAGATTGACACTGATACACTGCTTGAAGAAATTTTTGCTAGTGAAGGAATACCGTTAGGTGGTAAATATGCAGGATTTTCTGTAAGAAAATGTCCGGGCTTTGAAAAACATCAGCATGCTAAGTATGAGCAGGCTATCGCCGAAACAGCTGACTATGTTTTTATGAAATACAACCTGACACCTGTTTTTATTCCTATGGAATACAACGCTGATATAATAACAATACGAAACATTGTGGCTAGAATGAAAACAGATAGCCATATTATTAGTAATAATCATTCTGTTTCTGAAACATTTGCCATTATACGCAAACTGGATATTATGATTGCAATGCGCCTTCACGCCTTGATATTTGCAGCTTGTATGAATGTCCCCTTTATTGGTATAAGTTATCAACCAAAGGTTGAAGGCTTTCTGGAATATATTAACCAACCATCAGCTGGCAATGTTAGGGATATAACTTTTGATATAATGCGTTCTAAAGTTGATTTTATTTTGAAAAACCGAGAAGCCATAAAGTCCGATCTTGCAAAATCCGTTGAAACTCTAATAACAAAAGCCGAAGAAAATTCCTGTCTTGCTATTGAGCTTATAAATGAATAAAATATTTAGAATAAAACACTTTGTTCTTAAACCGCACCCTAACAATTAGGCAGATTTTTAAATTAAAATTTTATGCTACAAAGGTCTGATTTCGAAATTCCATCGGAGTCAGACCTTTTATTTATACCATCCCAATTCACTGCAGCTCAAGCTGTTCAGTTACATCTGTCCACACAATATATGATTCTTCTAGCTTCATCTCGCTTGTCTGCTTTTCATCATTCAGCTCAATCAGTTTTATATGATCTGTCGCATATTCAACCATTTCGTTTTCTATATCCTTGAGCCGTCTCTCAGTATTCTCAATTTCCTTCTCAACATCTGACAGCTGCTTCTCCAGTTTCCGAATTCTGCTGCGTTCTTCTTTCGTAGCAATATGTATCTGCTTACCCTCTGATATGTTAATCTCATCATTGGAATTGTTCTCACTTGCTCCAGTTTTTTTGTAATGAGATGAAAAAAACGAATAGTTACCCATGCAATCTACGGGAGGGTTTGTCCCAATATCAATTATCCTTGTGGCAAGCTTATCAATGAAATATCTATCATGCGAAACAATCAGCATTGTACCTTCATAATCATTTAATGCCTCCTCCAAAATTTCTCTAGAATTGATATCCAAATGATTTGTAGGCTCATCCAATATTATAAAGTTAGCGTCCGAAAAAATAAGTTTCAGCATGCAAACCCGGCTCTTCTCCCCACCACTTAAAACAGATATCTTTTTGAAAACATCTTCAGCAGTGAATAAAAAAGATGCAAGTGCGCTTCTAACTTCAGTTTGAATGAGCTTTTGATTTACACTCCAGACCTCATCTAGTACTGTGTTCTCCTCATTTAAATCCGACATCTCCTGGTCATAGTAGCCAAGATTAACCTTAGCTCCATAGTTAAATTTGCCCGAGGTTGCTTCTAACTTTCCATCTAATATTTTGAGTAATGTAGATTTTCCACAGCCATTTGGCCCTAGTAGAAATACCCTCTCAGCCTTTCTTATCTTGAAGCTAACGTTATTAAATAATTCTTTATCATCAAATGCTTTTGAGACAGAGTCAACCTCTAATACATCATTCCCACTGCTGAGTACGTCCTGATTGAATCTCATTCTAATCTTTTGCGGTGCTTCATTAGGTCTGTCAATTTTAACTATTCTATCAATAGCCTTTTGCCTGCTTTCAGCTGCAATAATATTTCTCTCTCTGTTCCATTTTCTTTGTTGTTCAATATATGCTTCCTGACGGTTAATTTCCTTCTGTTGCTGCTGGTAATGTTTTTCTTGTATCTCCCTATTACTGGCTTTCTGTTTAACATAAGCTGAATAATTACAGTTGTAAACCGTGCTGTTACAGTTCTCTAGCTCAATTGTCCTATTTGTAACAGAATCAAGGAAGTATCTGTCATGGGAGATTATTAGTAGGCATTTCTTATAGCTCTTCAAATATTCCTCTAACCACTCAACAGCAGCAATATCCAGATGGTTTGTAGGTTCGTCAAGCAGTAATATATCTGGCTCTTCAAGAAGCACCTTTGCCAGTGCTAACCTTGTTTTTTGACCACCACTCAAAATATTTACTTTGCTTCCAAATTCGCTATCATCAAAGCCTAGTCCTCGAAGCACTCCTCTGACACGGCTATTGTACTCGTATCCTCCAAGATAAGAAAATCTCTCTGTTAATCTACTGTATTCCTTCATAAGCGACGACAGTTTTTCTTGGTTAGATGTTGTGCTTATTTCCTTTTCAATTCTATTGATGGAATTTTCCATATCTACAATCTCTTTAAAAACTTCAAGGAGCTCATCCCAAAGCGTATTTTCAGAGTTTAGAGCAGCGTTCTGCTTTAGATATGCTAGAACAAGTTCTTTTGAAATAAAGACTTCTCCATTTTCTTGATTTAGTTCTCCCATTAATATCTTGAACAAAGTGGACTTTCCTGCACCATTAACACCAACCAAACCTACCTTATCATTTTCCTGCAGGCTAAATGATATATTTTGAATTATGACTTCTGTCCCATATGAAAAATCTATATTATTACAATTAAGTATGATCACGTTAACTCTCCATTTTGTTAAATAGTTCAACTTCCCCAGTTATAATCAATTTTCACACCGATGGTAGCTGTATCCCATGAGAATGCATCTACCATCGATATTTAGATTAATAAATTCCAACTAAGAAATTTGATTTAATATTTTTAAGGCTATTAATATTCATTATAACAAAATATGCGCCCATCCATCTACATATTTTTTTGAACTAGTGTAATATTTGATTCTCTCATAATGTCATTCATTTATGAAAACATAGTCTTTAAATAATGAAATTTATTCACACATACTGTAAAAATTCATTTAATTTTATAAAAGATAGGACTATTGGCATATTTTAACTTTTTCTGTATGTAACATAATAAAAATGTAAAAATAAGAAGAGTTATAAATTAACAAAGAGGAGGTAATCATGCTCTCCACAATACAAAATTGTAAAGTAGCATAGCAGTTGACATATAAAGAGTTCATAAACTTCTGTTCAGAAATTGCTATATTTAGATCAAATATATTATAATGTAAGGAGGTAAAATACTATGAAATTTAAAATGCGTATATCATTTTCCGTTATTGTAGTACTAGTTTCTATATCTGTTATATTCACATATGCTACTGTAGAATATGATTTTAATGGAGGGTACATAAGTATTAATAATAATGGTGCGGCAGGTACTATTGAGACACAAAATCCTTATGTTTATGGTTCTGATTCGGACAATAGCGTAAGTGCGTGGGTAATGACTTTAGATGGTTCAACAAGTACAAGATTTGCACAAGCAGGTTGGCGTAAAGTTTCAACTTGGAGTAGTCCAAAATACTTTTATGAATATGCCTACTGGGATAATCAAACTTGGTATACTAAAGACTTAAATACAGCTACTACTGGAAGCAATAATGATTTTAAAGTTGGGTGTGATTCATCTACTATGTATTTTGTAATAAATGACACTTCTGTTGGAACAGTCAGCTTATCAACAATTCCTTTCAGCAGAAATGCGGTGGAGATTATGGGCGAAACTCATGATACAAATGACCAATGCCTCGGTTCTGTTACCAATCCTGTATCAATTGGTAATGCCCAATATAAAACTACTTCTAATTCATGGATTTCCGCCATATATAACAAGTATACATCACAAACTCTCTCTACTATGAAAAATAATATTTCAGTTAATGGTTCAACCAATTGGGAAATTTGGGATTCAAGATACTAATCAAATAGGAGTGTGATATCATATGAAAAAACTTTTCGTTATTTTAACACCTATTTTGCTAATCGGCAGTCTGGCAATAAGTGTTTTAGCAAGTAATGGCAACAAAATCGGTTCAGAAGTTCCCAGCAAAGAAACCATTGAAAATGCACCTAACACAATCACTACTGGTATTATTGACAGTTCAATTAATATTTCGGCTGCAGAGGATTCTATTGAAGAAATATTGAAAAATCCCAATTTTAAGAACCATGGATATCTGGCTAAACAAATTACTCAATCTGTTGCACTAAATAAAATGGACACCATCGCCGCTGTAAAAAACATACAAGGAGAAAGCGAATTAAAATTCGCGAAAAAAGTTACTTCTGTATTAGTAAATTTCACAGATACAGAGACTCCTCAACTGCCTTCCGAAATTGTTTTAAAAGATTATCCTGTATGGATTGTAACACTACATGGTATTAATGTTAAAACACGATTTGGGACCATTCTTGCCGATAAAAACGTTATTATAGATGCTAACAGTGGAGAAGAAATTGAATCCTTTAGTTATCCTAGTGTAGAATGATAAAAATAGTTAACTGATTTTCTCTTAACAAAAGGGCCTCATAAAACTAATTCGTATTATGAGGTCCTTTTGTTTATTACAAAATTTTCTTTATTCTATTTAACTGGCTCCGAAGTTATTTTATTATTAGTCTTAAAATAATTATCCACTCCACCTTTAATTGCTGCAGCTAGTTTATTTTGATAATCCTCGGTAGCCAACTTTTTCTCTTCATCTGAGTTGGATAAAAAGCCACACTCTACCACTACTGTTGTAGTTTTAAGATTTTTCAGTATCATAATTGGATCTTTTTTTACTAATGATGCTCGATCATTCGCATTATCAACATTAAGTCTTACAGAGTTTTGCAACTCATTAGCAAGCTTCTGACTATCAGGTGAATTTGGAGGAAAGAAAACCTGCGCTCCATGATATTGGGCTTGTGGAAACTTGTTCAAATGAATACTTACCACTATATCTGCACTTGATTCATCCATGATTTTTTTTCTTCTCGTTAAATCTTCTTTTCTCTTTTGTAATATATTTTTTGTTTCAGTAGTATAAACAAGTTGATCGGCATCCCTTGTCAAAATAACATTATAATTATCTTTTTCTAGAAGGGTTTTTATCATCATTACAATAGCTAAATTTACATCCTTCTCCTTCAATCCACTATAGTCACTAACTGCACCTGGATCCTCACCACCATGTCCTGCATCCAGAATAACAGTCTTAACTGCCACTTGGTCACCAGCGGCTTGGTCGTTTGTTACAGTAACAGGTTTTGAGTAATCTACTGCAAACCCAATGCTAAAAACTGTAATGGAAAATAAAAGCAAAAGAGATACGAATAATATGTTTTTTTTACGGATTACAACTATCATATAAACCATCCTTTAGTCGTTTTTTTGAGTGTACTTATTACTATTGATATTCACAACTATTTCTGATATGCATAAATAACATAAAAAAAGAAAGGATGTGGTCATCCCTTCTTTTAGCACGCATAATAATAATTTTCGTTTAAAATTTTTAATCTATATATACTAAATCATCAATTTCTCCACCAAGCTTTTTTATTACTGCTCTCATGTGGTTAAATGTAGCTTTATCCATTTCCTTTATGTTCTTTAAGACATATCCCCTTAAAAGAGGTATTGCCCTTCCATCCCCATAATCTCCGAGGACTTCAACCGAGAGTTTCAAATTTGAGACTACTCTAAAGGCATTTTTCAAAAAGTAGAAAATCTCATCAGATCGGTGCTCCTTAGAAATTTCCACAACGCATGTGAGCAAGTGCTCTTGCACTAAAGCCTGATCTGTAGCATTAAATGTATTAATTAAATCTTCTAAAATAGTGTCATCATACAAGGCAATAGCAGCACAAATGGCTTCAGAGATCATTTCATCTTTACAACTATCAATCAAAAGTGAAATCAACTTGATTTTATACTCATCAATTCTTATGCATCCAATTGCATATACTGCCTGAGGAATTGCTAAGCTCATACTCTGGTCTTGCGAACCCAATGACTCCTTTATCAAGTTAAACAGCATGTCTGCAGCAGGCTTGCCATACTCCTTCAGCCTGTCAATAAGTATGTCAGGCGCACCTACATCAGATACAGACGCTATACTTATAAAGAACTCCACTAGTGCTTCCAAGGAAACAAAAGATCTAATATATTCTTTTGGCGTAATATTGCCAATTTCAGCAATTTCTTTGTTCAACCATTCCTCTTCGATTTCTGCTATCAATTTTTCTTCATCAACTTTTATTTCACAATTTTCGCTAGTGGCATGCTCTTCTAAAAAACTGTTAAATCCAGCTTCAACCGACTTGTTGTAGCTTTCAGAAACAATAGCATTCTTATTCATGTTTAATACCTTCTATTCTTCTTTGTAGGTTTTTTCTTCCTTGGTTGAAGACCAAAAAGCCTTCTTATGAACATATCCAAATCAAATCCCTTATATCCCGCAAAATACCCCAAAAATGATGCTATAACTATAGTAGTCCATGCTAAAACATAGCCCCATATAGAAGAATAACCCACTAGTTTCACTATAAATAACATTGGTGCTACAAAGCCCTTAACTAGGTTCACCTTTAAAACATCAAAATTTATTACGTCAGAGCTTAAATTTAATTGAGAAATAATTATCTGAATAATTACAATAGGCGCTATACCGATTAGAGCATATATTGCTCCATCATAAAACTTGACACTACCATATTTACGCTTATCCACCCCTACGAGATGAGATAATTCACCATATATAAGAAAACACATAATTATAAAAATCAATATTGAGAAAAGACTAGCTTTTGAATAAAATCCCACAAAAAATATATAGAAAAAAATCATAGCAAATAGATAGTCTTTTAATACAGCCCAACTTCCAGACAAATACTTTTTCATAAGTCCTCTTCTCCAAATCAGCAAATAAATTAATATTACTACTTTTATATCATCAGAATACAACGTAACTTTCTTCTTGTCAAATATAGTGATGCTACTCTTTGAAGCAAGTGCGACTAGGGTTCAGAAAACCCCCTCTGAACTAACACTATGCAAGTATACATAATGTACATTATACTATCATAAGCTGGCTCTGTTTCGTTATTAAGAGTGGGCAACAGATGGGCTATTAAGTCATTTCCCACAGCATTTTTTGTATTTTTCTCC
>Ga0209430_1001258_pt1 | contig 19528 bp, 10 predicted proteins | sample BarGraIncub1133A_FD_184504 | JGI IMG/M metagenome (GOLD analysis project Ga0209430, IMG submission 184504) | Arctic peat soil microbial communities from Barrow, Alaska - Barrow Graham LP Incubations 11-33A (SPAdes) (version 2) | ecosystem: Environmental > Terrestrial > Soil > Wetlands > Peat... | reverse complement strand
GGGAACGCCTATCAGAATTTCTTTGCCATTCATGGTTCCCATTTTGAAACGGTTGAAGTTGAAATCAGGATCGGTAAAGGCTTCCAGATCGCCTTCCCCTGGTCCATGTTTTGCAGAAAGATAGAGTGTGTCTGATTTTGTTGGTAGATTTTCCGGAATGGTAATAGTCGCTGATTTGTTGAATTCTCCGAAGGTTCTGCCGCCATTGATGAGCAGGATAAAAATTCCGATCACGAAAATGCCGCCGATGATAGGCCCGAAAATGTGGTTGCTTGATTTGATATGGAAGATCATTCTGATTCCTGCATAGACCAGCATAATCAGCGGAATACTAATGACAATCAGCAGTCCGACCCATATCCAGGACATTGTTGAACCCTGCGTAAAGAAGTGACTAAAATGGTCGAAACCATCGAACGGAGTCATGCTCAGAATTTCATGTGAGGCAAAAAGCAGGGAAAACAGCACAATCAGCAACACAGCTCCGACGATTAAGAAAGGAATGCCTATGATGACGAGAAGGATGGTGCCCAAAACTTTTAAGACCGAAACCAGTACGTTTCCGACCTCTTGCATACCGCTTCTACCTTGGGCGTACATCGGGTTGGAGCGGTAATTACGAAAATTTTCCTTTACATCCTGCATCTCTTCTTTAATGGTTTTGGAGATGTTGTCAATGTTGACGACCTCACCCTTCATTTCAAGCCTCTGTGCAGTACTTAAAGCCTTGGGAACTATTATCCAGAGGACAATGTAAATGAGCGCACTGCTTCCAACTGGCAGGAAGAAAGCCACTACAAACAGGATTCTGATGATGACCGGATCCATGTTGAAGTAGGCGCCCAATCCACTACAGACACCACCCAATACCTTGTCTTCCGGGTCACGGTAGAGTCTCCTGCCTTTCATCCTGTAGTATTTCTTTTCAGAGGTCTTTTCCTTTTCCTGAGCTTCCTCCTCCTCATTTGAGATGGCTTCCGGGGTGCCCATGATAGTGATTACTTCATCGACATGCAAAATATTGATCACCTCATCACCGTCTTTCAATTTACTCGTAAAGAGTTCTGCGATACGGGACTCAATATCCTCAACGATCTCCTTGGCATCTTTATCGTTGCCAAAGCGTCCATTGATTTTATTCAGGTACTCGTGGAGTTTTTCATAAGCATCATCGTCTATGTGAAAGACGGATCCGCTCAGGTTGATAGTCAATGTCTTTTTCATTTTCTTGTTGTTTATCTTGGTTGTTATTGTTTCAATTTTTTTCTTTTTTACTTTCGTCATTCACCTTCAACTGTTGGATAGCCTCCACCAATTCAGACCAGGAAATTTCCAGTTCTGCAAGGAAGGTTGCACCGATCGGTGTCAGTTCGTAATATTTGCGTGGCGGACCCTGCAGAGACTCTTCCCAACGGTAAGACAAGTATTCGTCATTTTTCAGCCGGGTGAGCAATGGGTAAAGTGTACCCTCCACAACAATCATCTGCGCTGCTTTCAACTCACTGATGATGTCTGAAGCATACAGCGGTTTTTTGGAGAGGATCAGAAGTATGCAATACTCCAGGATGCCTTTCCTCATTTGTGCTTTGGAGTTGTCGATGTTCATTTTTGCTTCAATTAATAAGTTTAAAAATCTATGTTGACTACTTTTTGTTCAATTAGTATCTGTAAGGTACCTTTCATTACACTGAAGTAGGTGATGCAAATATATATATTAAATATGGTACTATGCAAGACATAGTACCATAATATAAAAAATATTTTTGAATTATTTTTTATATATCACATAATCAGCGCTATATAGAATTTGAGAACAGGGCAATAGCTCCACCTGTCCTCTATTTTTTGTAGAGAAAATATTTTTTTATCAGGGGAAAGGTCAAACGGCAGGTGAAAGAGTGTCTCTTTGGTGAGATATTTTAACCCTAAAATCTTTTCTGGTTCAAAAAATGTATATTAAGTAACAAGATTTAGAAGGGAATCAGAATAGATTTAATTGTGAAATATGTTTACGGATGAAATGTTCCAACTAAACGACATTGAATTATAATATTAAATATATTAGCTACGGCTAATCTGACAGATGCATCTTTTAATTTAGAAATTTAGGTGAAATTTCAATATTCACGATTCCCAGAAATGGAGGGGGATTACTTTTGAAAAACAAAAATACTCATTCTGATTATCAGAGAGTTTAAAGACTTAAATTACTAAATCCCGGTTTTACCGGACAACAATGATTATTTATTAATTGGTTCACTTATAACGCCTAAATAACGCCCCATCCAATATGGCAATAACCAGACATCACCGGCACTAATAAGGGTGTTCCCTTCTCCTGACGAATCTAAATTAAAGATCTGACCGTTATGCCTGTAGAGCGGAATTTCGCTTAATGGGAGCAATTCTTTCGTGGTTTGCCCTCTGAAATTAGCTGGTATTCGTTCAATGTCTTTTCTGTGTGAATTTTGAATGCTCCAATTTCTTAAATCTAACGGATAAGTTTTCAGAAACCATACCGATTGATCAAGATCAAACTCTTTTGCACCGGTCATTGCATAAGTGAAGTTCCAGAGTGGATTATTTTCAGGTCGTTCAACTTCCCAGTGATCCTTTATAGCTTCCTGAAATTTTGTTTTCAGTTCAGGAGTAAACGAATATGGGTATAATCCCCAATAAGCTAAAAAGTACATTTCATCATCTGAGTGGTTCCATCCCCGTGAGAGTATTTTACTTAACTCATCAGCATCAGTGGGGCTGATTTGTGAAATTGGACGGGTCAGGTTTTCAAGATAACCATGTTTTTCAATAAGTTCTATTGCTTTATTTTTATATATCTCTTTACCTGTGAATTTATAAGCTGTTTGCAAAAATGCAATAATGTTTGAAGAATAAAGCCTGCGGTCGCCTACGTTCACGGGAAACCTATTTACATAATCAGGGTTCCATTTTCCCCAAAGCGTAGGTTCTCCATCCACATCAATAATATACAGGTCATTTTTTACAATATATCCCATCAAATCATCCAGACATTTCAGGGCACGTGCTTTCCACTCTTCATCATCAGCCAGTTCCAACACCATTGTTAGGGCAAAAATCTGCCCTACAGTTTGATCACTACTGGCCGTTGAACGCCAGGTCCAGTTGTGGTGATCACTGGCAGGAAGCCATAAACTTTCAGGACTGCCTGATAAAAGCTCTTTTCTCTCCCACCCTTCTTTTTTGGAGTTTTCAATTTTATAATCGCGCTCAAAACTACGGGCAAAAAGTCCAGGAATATTTGTCACGGTATGTAACCTTTCCATTGCCTCAAAAGCTTCATAAGCATTTTGCTTCGCATCTTCCGAACCGGTTGCTTTATAGCGGAAAAGCTGGCTTGCCAGATACATGGCAGTCCAAAGGTTATCGCTTGGTTGCGAGGCCATCCTGGCCGATGAATATCCTTGAGGCAATTGGCTGACACTGCAATTAAACCCATAGCGGATATTCTTTTCCCGGACCTGCTTTTCAAAAATCATTGCTTTATCTTCAAGTGTCATTTCTTTAAAACAGATTTGCCCAAGCCCTTTCTCCGTAAGCACTAAAATACTGTTCTCAGGGCCAGCTTCAATGGCTGTGACCCGGTTTCCAGGAAGCCATCGATCTCCGGCATAATAGCTATACTTTCCATCTTCGTTTAGCCGGTAGGCGCCCCAGGCAGAACCGAACCAAAGTTGTCCGTTTATTTCCTTTATATCGGTAATTTCGGGGCAGGGAACGTTTTGTGTGATTTTGTTGTCAGAAAGAAAAAAATAACCCGCTGTTGTACCAATGACAATTTTTTCTTTGTTGCCTATAGTTGCAGCGCAAGTAATTCCAGAGCCTTTGAAAAGTTCTGATATCGGTTGCCCGGGAGTAAATTCAGCTACAATCTCAGGAGAAATTAGCAGGAAACTGTTTTTCATTTCCTGATAAATAATTTGTCTGATACCTTTAAAATAACCTGACCAGAGTTTGTTCCCGTCCTGATCAACATAAACTAGATTTTCTCCATCGGAAACCAAAAAATGAAAATCTTTTCCTCCGGCAAAAACAGAGGCTTTAGGCAACCCATGTTCGATTTGTATTTTACCTGCCCATGCATTACTAAATACCTGTTGATTATCGAGGTAGACAGTCTGGTTTCGGTAAGTTTCGATTGCCGTAATCTTTTTGGATATCAACGGAGGATATGAAATATCCTGAATTAGTTTCCCTGAATAGAAAAGGCTTCCATTATCGGGGACAAAAAGTCCGCTGTCTGACAAAATCCGTATTTGCCCGTCACGATTTGAAGAGATAGCAGAAAGCTTCAACGTCTGTCGCTCTTTAGTCAGATAATACCTGACACTATGGTCTTGCAAATAAGGCAGATCCTGATAAACTTGTTGTCCTTTGGCATTCGTGATTGCTACGGACATAACAGTGTTTTTTTCTTTACACCCCACTAAGGACAAGAATGATAATAGTCCAAAGATTAAAACTGAGTTTCTTTTCATATTGTTTTATTCTAAGTTCTCAATGAGTGTTGTTTATTGGGTGAAGTAAAAACGATTTTATTTTAACCGCCATAAAACTATTTTTAAATCAAATCTAATACAAAACAGGTCTGCCCGGACCGTCATAAGGTTTTGCACCAAGATGCCTTGATTCTGATTGATTTACAGAAATCAATTCCGGATCAAGGGTGGCCGGTGCTTTAATAAATCCATGATAACGTCCCATCCAGTAATCTCTTAAAAATTCTGTTGGTTCCTTAACAACATTCCCATTGACTCCTCCATCCAGGACAGTAGGACTTGAAGATTCACGTGGTGAAAAAGCTCGTTTTTTCCCCTCATAGGAAGAATAACCTGATTCTAAATATAAATCGTCGCGTTGTGAATTCTGGTAATTATACGCAATACAATCCAATTTACATTCACGCAAATATTTCATTGATTCTTCAAGTTCGCAGTCGTTTCCGGTTATTGCTCCATACGAAAAATTGAACCATGGAGAATGCTCCATTCTTTTTACCTCCCATGTACGTTCAAGGCTGCGTAGATAAACCGACCGAAGATCAGGATCTACAGTGTACCGAAGCAATGTATTATAACTTTCAAATGCAAGATCATCATCCCATGGAGCAATACTTTCAGGAGGGAAAACATTTTTCTGACGCAAGGTGTTCTGATGATATCCCCAACCAATCAACTGTTGATAACCGGCATTGTATTTTTTATCTCCTGTAATTGAAAATGCAGTCTGCATAAATGTTAAAGCTTCCAAACTATTGAGTCCACGGTCAACATAACCGTAAGGCCGAAGCAGATATTCTGGATTCCAGCGTCCCCACCGGGTTGGTTTTCCATCCATATCGTTCAAAACCCAGCCATTATCCATGATATAAGTAGCTATCCTTTTCAAATGTTCTTTCGCCATCTCCTTCTCTTTACCCTCTGCCACTAAATCGTAAAACAACGACACTGCATAAAAATGGGAAGTAACTTCATCACTGGAGGTATCTCCTTTCCAGAACCACTTGCCATCCTTTGTTGGATACCATTTTGCAGGTAATCCGCCTGAACCCTGGGTTGCCCTTTCATCCTTATCTGCAGTTGTAGACCAAATTGCTCTTGCGAAAAATCCGTCAATCGGCGTAATTCGTTCCAGCCAAATCATTGCATTAAAAGATTCTACAGCTTCTTTTCGTGCAGTTTTATCGCCGGTTACAGCATATTTGTAACACATGGCAGCCAGGTAAGTGGCTGTATTCCCTCCGTCGTTATCACTAACTTCTCTTACCCACTCTCCGTCTTTTTTATAAAGGGAATGAATAAAACCGAGCCGTTTATGCCCCCATTCTTCAATATGGCGTTCGTAAAAATCCGCTTTTTTCAGTAATGTGTAAGGTTCATAACGGATTATGCCAATCCCTTTATCTGTTGCGATATATACAATATGATCACTTACAGCTATATCATTCACATGATCCCCCGGTAACCAGTGATCGGCTCCGAAATAATGCCAATCGTTACTTAACATGCGTACTGCACCCTTTGTTGTTCCAATCCAGATATCGCCATCAAATCCTTTTTCAAGGCACGTAGTATTTTCGACAGGAAGACCATCAATCCCTTTAAGCGTAGTCAAGGCTGCTCCTCGCAAAACAGCTAAACCTCTGTCGGTACTGATAAACATGCGGCTTCCAAAACTGAGCATATCTCTGGTATCGTAGGAAGGAAGGGTACCCCAGTCGATAAAATCCTTGTTCACAACTTTTCCGTCGAACAAAATAAGCTTCCCGGGTTGAAGCACATAGAGCGTACCACTGTATGATTCTATTCGGGTAATTGGGCCTAACCTGACCGGGTCAGCGTGGATTTGTGTGCCGTCTTCCATCAGCATAGTCACATCGCTGGAATTATAACCACTTTCAGGCTTAATCGAAACAAACTTGTCGTTTTCCAAACGAAAAATCTCTTCTTTCGTAGCCCCGTGCAGGATTCCATAATGAACACAAATATCCACATACTCCTTATTATCAATTTTTTGCCATTTATTGTTTTTCAATCTATGAATACCATCGGAAGCAAGGGCCCAAAGATCCCCATTCATGGAAATAAGCCTTTTTATCCCAACCGGGGCATTTTTTTCAATATTAAAAATATCATTATCGAGAAGCCAGATTTTTTCATCGATAACGGCCAGGCACCGGCCTTCATAAACAGCTATGGCCTGAACCGGGCGCTCTGTATTTATCTTTTTTGCAACCTCTTGCAAATAAATATCATCCTGTTGCGGTTTCCACAAACGTTGTGAAGTCTTGTATGGATCCTGAGCAATCAGTGAACCCGATAAGATGCTCAATAATAGCGCTGTTGTTATTGATTTAATAAATGTTTTCATACCGCCTAGTTTTATCAATTTATTCATAATCAGATTATTCATAAAAACATGTTAGGAAAAATAGCCAGAATCTTATTTTTTCACAATGAATGAGTCAATTAGCTTATTCTCAGAATTGGCTGAAATGAATTTCAGTTCATTGCCATTAATTTGTACATACTGGTAAAGATGACCTCCTGCATACCTTGCCGCTTCATATGGTTCATCAGTAAGCTGATGATTCCGTGTTGGAATTCCTATAGAAATAACATAAGCTGTCCCATCATTGTACGAAGAAACAACCTGACCCCCTTTCATGGGTTTTGAACGCATATAATAATGCACATGACCTCCCATTACCATATCAACATGGTATTTATCAAAAACAGGCACCCATGCTTTCTCAATATTCGATTCTGGCTCTGCCCGGTTGTAAGGAGGAAAATGGAACATTGCAAATTTCCAGGTAGCATCTGTGTTGGCAAGTTGCTCTTCAATCCATGAAGTTTGCACTTCAATAGGAGACGTAACGTCGATCATCAGAAACAATGCATTTTTGTACCTGAATGAATAGGTATGTTCTTTTTCTACACCCTTTGGCCCGTTTTTGGGGTAACTAAAAAGCTCCCTGTACATTAAAGCTCCAAGGCCACACCTGGTCTCATGATTTCCAATTACTGACATCAATGGTCTCCGGCAGATTACATCCTTGGTGAATTCTAAAAGATCGTCCCATTGATTTCGGTACAGACCGTCACTGATCATATCACCAGCTATTGAATAAAAGGCGGCATCGGGATGTTCCTTTTTAGCTCTGTTAGCCAGATCACCGAATTTTGGGGAATAATGAGCATCGCCAAACCAGATGAAAGAAAACTGATCATCATCCGCCGGGGTTGAAAAAACCTGATTTTCAGGCCAATCGGTTTGTGGTATAATCTGATAATCATAAGTAGTTCCCGGTTTCAGATCCCTGATTTTTGCAGTAAAACGGTTTATATAACGATCGTTCATTAACATCCGGTCTTCCATAAGGTATTTGTCTGCTTTTACCGGCATCTCATTGGAACTCCCTTTTGCTCTGAATCTGATTATCCCATCTGCAACAGTAGTATCAGTGCGCCATTGGATATCAATCCCGTTTGAAGGGTCAGAACTCCATGTCAACATTATCTGATCAGAAGTTTGTGATGAAGGATAACTGGTTGTCCGGAAGCCACCAACTAAATGCGTTTCTGTTCCCCTTCCCCTTATAGTTGTCAGTAATTTTTGACCTTTCATAACTTCAGGGACATCCTTCAGAACAAGGTCATCCCAGTCATGATATGTGAAAGCACCATCTTCTAAAATACCAACATGTTGATTTTCAGGAAAAAAATTGCTTAACTCCAGTTGTTCGTTTTTATTTTGAGGCGCAACTGAAACAAAGTAGTGAAGCAAATAGTTTTCAAATCCGTTTATTCCTAAACCAACAGTACCTGCACTAAATGATTTTTGCCAAACCTCATAAGTTGTCTGTTCATTATTTATTACCATATCTGTCTTAATAAAACCTCTCTCCGGTAACCAGAATGGCACAATCTTCTGTCCGGTGCTGCGCATTACTGAAACAATCACAGGAACGTTTACATCGAACATCCAGTACCGGGTGGACAATACTTTTTTATCATTTTCAGAGAACAATGACAAAGTTTTATCATAATCCAGTTCAGTCAATTCCTTTGCATTCATTGTCTTGTATAAATCGGATATTGTTCTATCCATCACCTCTTTCACAGTTTTCTCCTTTACGGTACAGGATACAATACAGAGAATTAATAGGGGTAAAACTGAATAAAGGCACAATTTTGAAATCAGACTTGTTTTCATCTTTATCTTTATTTATGATCTAAATTTTTAAGATATAGTTTTTACTTCCAACCTGCATTTGGTAAAAACCTGGTATGATATTGTATACATTCAAACCCAGATACCACTTAAGTTCAACGGATAGATGATACTACTATCGTTAGGTGTATATTGTTGATTAATAAGTAGATAAAATCATAATTATTACTTTACCGATCACCTCCTTCCGGTTCACTTATCACTCCCAGATAGCGCCCCATCCAATAAGGCAATAACCAAATATCTCCAGCACTTTCCTCTCCATTCCCATTACCCCCTTTTTTGTCAATATTAAACATATTCCCATTATGTCGCTGGACCGGCCTTTCATCGGGGGGAAGAACTTCTCTGATGGTCTGTCTTCTGAAATTTGGTTCAATAAATTCAATATCTTTTCTACGGCTGTTCATAATATCCCAGTTGATCATATCCAGCGGATGCTCCTGAAGATACCAGACAGCCTCTTTCAGGTCAAATTCACTGCTAACCATTGCCGTAAATATATTCCAGGCTCCATCTTTTTCAGGTCTTTCTATTTCCCAATGGTCAATAATTGCATCCTTATATTTTTCTTTTAATGTATCGTTAAAAGCATAACGATAAAGACCCCAATAACCAACAAAGAACATCTCATCATCAGAATGATTCCAGGAACTGATAAAAGTTCTTCTCAATTTACCAGTATCAGATAGTGCTTTACCTCTTTCATTCATGGGAGCCATTAAGTTCTCAAGATAACCAAATTTGTCCATCAGTTCAAATGCCTTCTCTTTGTATATTTCCTTATGTGTAAAATGGTAAGCTGTCTGAAGCATTCCTATTATGTTGGAAGAATTAAGTTTCCTGTCTCCAACATTCTTTGGGTACTTATTTACATAGTCAGGATTCCATTTGCCCCACTGAGTTGGTTTGCCGTCATAATCAATCAGGTACATGTCATTGTCAACAATATGCATCATTAAGATATCAATCAGATGGATAGCTCTTTTCTGAATGGATTCGACATCAATAAGTTCGGCCATTGCACCCAAAGCAAAAATATGCCCTATGGCTTCATCACTGCTGGTGGTAGCTTTCCAGTCCCATCCCGGATCCTTTGAATGCTGCCATCTGTCAGGATCTGCCAATACATTGATATACCCGCTTCGTTCAAATGATCTCGCAGGAAACCCGGGGATTGAAGTAATACTGTAGAGACGCTCCAATGCATCAAGTGATTCAATACAGTTTTGCAAAGCATCGTCCGATTTAGTAACTGCATACCTGAAGATCTCTCCGCCAAGGTACATCGCTGTCCATAGGCCATCATTGTCTGAATCTCTTAAGCTCCCTGAAGAGAGATTGCCATCCTTCATGCCTCCCAGGGAAGCATTAAATCCATTCCTGATATGGCGTTGTCTTACCTGTTTTTCAAAAAACATTGCCTTATCTTCCAGAGTCATTTTTTTGAAAAATATCTGTCCCAACCCATTGTTAGTTAAAATTAAAACAGAATTTTCTGGTCCTATGGATATATTCTTAACAGAATCCCCGGGCAACCACCTTTCGCCATTGTAGTAATTGTACTTTCCATCTTCACGTAACATGAAAGCACCAAGAGTAGACCCGAACCACATTTTTCCATCGATTTCATTAACAGCTGTAATTTCTGTACAGGGTAGTTTCCTGTTGATTTCTCCTGACTCTTTTTTTAACTTGAGATCAAATACAATATATCCGTTGGTTGTCCCGATTATTGCCTTGTTGTTATCTGCACTTAAATCAAAACTGGTAAAATCATTACCGGAAAAAATCTGTTCAATCTTCTTTGTTTGAAGGGAAAAGGTGCTTAACGAATTGCCGGTTAATATCCAGAAAAGGTCATTGTCCTTTTTGTACCTTATATCTATAAGGTTAGCTCCGGGAAGTTTTTCTTCCCATAACAATAGAGAATCCTGAATACATTTTAGGATTTTCCCATCGGATACCAAAAAAGTAAAATCTTTTCCACCACAAAACAGTTTAGCCCCCGGCATACCATGTCTGGAATACAATTTACCGGCCCAGGCATTGCTCAAAACCGCGTCATTATCAAGATAAACCAGCTGATTATCGTATATACCAATACTGGTTATCTTTTTATTTGCCATTGGGCGGTATGAAAAATCTGATTCGATTGTACCCGGATAAAGAAATTCACCACTAAATGGTTTTTGTAATCCTTCTGATGAAAAAATTTGTATTACCCCATTTCTGTCGGAGACTACTTTGAATAACTTAAAATCCTGGTTTTTAGTAAAGAACTTTATACTGTAATCCTGAATAAAGGAGTTATCCTTATGTTTCTGTTTAACCTGCACATCATTTTTTGTAGTACATGAAAGAGATAAAAATGCTATATATATGGGAACAATCCATTGTATTGTTTTTTTCATCATTAATAACTTTTAATATTGAGTCCACTCCGAAAAGTGTTTTTGTTTTTAATTAATTAATATTCAGATATATAGTTGTATAATTCAATTGTTTTATGTATCTTGCTTTCATAATCAAAAAAGCAACAAATGTTTAAGAAATCATCGAAATCCGGTCAACTTAACATGTTCACCTCGCCCAAATCTTTGTTTTCCGGCAATTCGCTAAAAATGTTCGAAGATGAGCAGGCATGGCATAATCAGTTTCGTAAACAGGTCACCATGCGCATTGATGAGAATATCTTTCGGCCTTTATATTGTCAGGACAACGGTACCCCCAATGCGCCTGTCCATGTACTGGTTGCAATGATGGTATTAAAAGAGGCCGAAGGCTTAAGTGACCAAAAGATTTTTGAAAACTGTCGTTTTAACCTCTTGGTTCGCAGTGCAATAGGCTTGCATAATGCAGACGATCCACTGCCCACAGAATCAACCTATTATTTATTCCGCAAACGCATTCAGGAATATGCAAAGGAAAATAACGAGAACCTCTTCGAAACTGCTTTTGCACAAATCACCAAAGGCCAATGTGCCGAATTCGAAGTCAGTGGGAAACGCATCCGCATGGACAGTAAGTTGTTAGGCAACAATATTGCAAGGACAATGAGATCGATCTGTACCTCCATGCCATACAAGGGGCGAAAAGCAGGTATCAATTCAACTTCACCGAAAATGGGGAACTCTCTATTTTTGATACAATAACCAACGAGATTGTTGATCCCAAAATGATTATCTGTAAAGACGGCACCTTTAAATGGCGCATCAAAACAGAGAAAGCTTATCGGTCCTTTACCCAAAAAGATATTGATGGTTACCTGATCCGAAAACAAATAGCAGAAACGCCCATTGAAATTCTACAGTTCCGCAACAATGTTGAAGCTACCATTTTTCAGTTAGGCTACCATTATCCAAATGCAAAAAGCAGGTACCGGGGTGAAATCAAGCACCAAATGTGGGCCAATATCCGCTGTTTGTGGGTGAACTTTGTCCGAATACTGAAATACATAAAACAATTATGTCAAAGAACTTCGTTTTTTTCAAAATATGAGCTCAAATATCACTTTGCCAAGTTCATTTTTGCGTTTCAATCATTTCTAACGGCAATATTGCCACATCACCTATCATGTTCCGAAAACACTCGCTTCTCAATCAGTTGAGAAAAAATGGGTTGTCGGATGGGAATCAATTGTAAAATAATAATTTTTTCAAAAACAGAAAATATTTTCCACTCAGTATTGAGATTTTAAAAGAGGGAGGTAAAATATGATAAGCCCTCCCTCTCTTGATAAAAAAATAAATAATTAATGTTAATATGGGATATTCGATCCCTGCAACAACCACATTTTAGACCAGGAACTGTCTTTACCATCCTGAGCTGTAAAAGCAGTTTCAACTAATTTACCAATTGCAACCTGAGCATTTACACCATTAATATTTATTTCTGATGGGTCATATTTGAAACGAATTGGCATAGCATTCCGTATTCCATGTGTGCCAAAAGATAGAGCTGGAAGTCCTGTTCTTCTCCAATCGCACCATGATTCAAAAGCTACAGTCCAGTTAGCAATCCATTTCTGAACCATGATTTGTTTTAAAGAACCATCATAAGCAACACCGGTATTAGCGATATAAGCAGCATAATTGCCCCCTACGCCCCAAGTGTTCAGTGATGCCTGTACTCCTTTTTCATACCACGACTGCTGCGTTCCAACAGAATAGCCTTTTTGGGCAGCCTCAGCTATAATAAAGCAAACTTCAGCATACGAAATTAATCTTGCTTTTAGTAGACTTCCATTTGCACTCTTATATATATCTGCCAGAGCCGATACTGAAGCATTAGATCCTCCTTGTACAGGATTAGGGTTAAGATTATAAGTATATGGTTCACCAGCGAGATATGCAAGTGGCATTCCCACATATTCCATGGTGTCAATGAGTGTTTTCCCTGCATCAACATCAGCCGACCAAGTTGACTTGTTATATACTACATATTTTTTTGCGGCTGCATATGCTGGAGTCAAATATCTTACACCACCAGTTACACCACCAGTAATTGTTTCTCCTACAGGGGCAAATTGATTAGAAATTTTGACTCTAAGATTAACTTTATTGAACCAGACCGCAATTCTAGGATCTTTTAAGTCGACCAATACATCCCTGAATCCAGCACAGAGTTGCATCCTGTCAAAATTACTGTGCGATTGATCTTGCGCAGTATTAGCTGGCCATGAATCGCTGGAAGTACTACCTATATACCCCATGGTTGCATCATCTTCATTAGCAGTGAAAATTGGAAATGTTGCAGAATTTGAAATAATTTCTTCTATTCCAGCTTTTGCGATGACGGGAGATTTGGTAGAAATCCGCATATAATACCTTAACAATAACGAGTTCGCCATTTTTCTCCATTTAGAAGGGCTTCCACCGTACAATACGTCTGCACTGTTACTGATTTGGGAATAAGACTCTACCGGTTTAGACAACAGCGTATTCGCGACTTTAAGATCTGCAATTATTCCTTTGTAAATATCTTCCTGAGAATCAAATACCGGGAATAAATCTCCTTGTCCTCCAGCACCAGCATTAACAGCTGCACTATAAGGTGCATCCCCCCAAGCATCCGTAATAAAACCAAAGTTGAAGGCTTTTAAAACGAGTGCCACCCCTTGATGGAATTCCATCTTTTCTGCCTTAGATCGGTCGTACAGATGGTAGATGTTTCTAAGGTTGCCATAATAACCGCCCCATGTACGCCCGGCGATCCAGTCTCCGCTGAAATTATTTAAGTCTGTACCCCAGCCGCTTTTCTGAATATATGACATAACACCTGCCATACCACCTTCATAATTGAAATCCAGATAAGGTAATGCCGTTGCAGTAATAACTGTAGGCACCTCAAAATTTGGATTGACAGTGGTTGGATCTACAGCATTCGGGCTCACATTTAATTCGGTAAGGTCTTTGCATGATGCAAAAGCTACCATTATTAGAACCAGAAATAAATTATATAGTGTATTCTTAAATTTCATAATAATTTTAAATTTAAATGTTAGAAACTTACATTCAGCTTAATACCCATAGGAATTGACCAAGGAGTTACGTTGAACCGTTCAATACCTTGTTTAAACTGACTACCGCCTGGACCGGTTGCACCACCGGATTCTTGCTGGAATGCCATTTCAGGATCTATACCGATCTTGGCTTTTGTCCAAAGAATAACATTACGACTGTAAATTGCAATGGATGCATTCTGTATTCCAATAGATTTTAAGGATGGAAGTTTATACGAAATTGAGATGTCCCTTAATTTGATATAATCAGAGTCAAACAACGCGGTTTTAGTATAACTCCAACCATACAAGTCACTAGCTCTATCCATCGGTTGACTCAAAAGCTCCTGATCTAACACAAATTTACCACCTGCATCATAACTACCACTTACACCAGGAATAAAAGCACCATCATTAAGTGTTACACCTCCTTCTTCATACTGCAAACCGCCCTGCGCCTGAGTTTCACCACCAACCACCGGATAGTTTGTTCCGTTTTGATTAAACAGGTCAGCATGTGCTTTTAGCCAGGTAGGCATATCAACACCCTGGGGAACCTTTATCATTAGATTTCCAATTCTCTCTCCGTGAAAATCAGACTCTCCGTAACGCAATGTTTGAGAAACAAATTGACCACCCTTTCTCCAATCCAAACTGGCGCTAAGTGTCCAATTTTTATACGTAACCGATGTCTGAATGCCAACAGTAAAGTCAGGATTGAAATTGCCAATAACAGGAGCAACTCTTTTCCCATCCTTCTCCTTTGTATTATCACTTTGATCCCATCCGTCACCATCAAGAAGAGGCCATCCATAATAGGGTGAAGTTTTGTCTGTAACACGCAAATACTGTGTATCAATGATATTTCCGATTTCTTCACCTACCCATGTTGATGCACCACCTTTAGCATCAGACCATATATCAATGTGACTGAACCCGGGAGCCAATGACTCTATCTTGGTCCTGTTCCTGGAATATATAAAATTAATATCCCAATTCAGATCTTTAGACCTAATCGGTGTGCCACCAATACTAAGCTCAATACCTTTACTCGAAATCAAACCTGCATTAATTTGTTTACTGGAACTACCGGATGATGGGGGCAAGGATATACCAAGAATCTGGTTTTTATTTTCTGATGAATAATAGGTACCTTCAAGTTTTAAACGATTGTCAAATAATCCAAGATCTGCTCCGATTTCTTTGGATGTTTTAATTTCCGGTTTTAAACTAGCCAATAACAAGGAGCCAGATGTTGTTAATTGTGTTTGATCACCCCATGGTCCGGCAGAACCCATTGAAGGCATTAAAGAATAAGGATTGGTGTCATTACCTACCTGAGCTATTCCACCTCTTAATTTAACCAGGGAAACATTGGTTCCAAAATCAAACATGCGATTTAGCAATAAGCTTAAAGATGCAGATGGATAAAAATATGATCTACTTTCTTTTGGCAAAGTACTGGACCAGTCATTTCGAGCTGTCAAATCAAGATAAACGTAATCTTTATAGCCAATTGAACCTAATGCATATAGACTATAAATACCTTTTTGGCTTAGTCCTGAACCAACCAGGATGTTGCTTGGAGCCATGTTCCCAACATTAAAGATTCCAGGTAGTATTAATCCAGAACCTCCGTTTTTACCGGTTATCGAACTGTTTTCGGCATACTGGTACATTTCATTACCCCCTGCAGAAACAGAAATATTAAAATTAGTGGTTTTTTTAGTATAGGTGAAAAGGAAGTCGGTGTTATGTTCTCTCCTGTACATATTTACTAAACCGTATAATCCATTAGGTTCGCCGGTATAACTTTTTGAAATTTTAGTGTCCCGGAACTCATGAAAAGTATCCAATGCATAGCGCGCAAAGAATGTCAGATCCGGAAGGATTTGATAGTCTAATCTAACATTACCGTAAAGCCGGTCTCTTAGGAATCCATTGTTTACTTCATTAGCCAGGAAAAATGGGTTGTTTGCCATACCTCCTCTGGCACCGGTGGTAGCATCGTTTAGCGTATAAGGGCTATGTTGCAGGATACCCACCTTGCCCGGTTCCCAATAATTTTTTAACTCAAGCATGTCAACAGAGGTATTTTTCTCATAAAACGCCTGCATTGGATTAGTTCCCCGGTTACCAGCGGGACGATTTTTAGCACCTGAAGAAGTAAAGTTAATACTGGTACTTACTTTAAGTTTCGCATTAAGCTTTACGGTAGAATTCAGGGCAATAGAGTTTTTATGTAAATCGCTGTTTGGTATTACCCCTTTATTTTCCATGTTGTCAAACGAAAGTCTGTAGTCGACTCTGTCCGTAGCATCACCTATTTCTATATTATTTGTCGTGGTATATCCTGTTTGAAAGAATTCTTTTGCGTTATTGGGATGACTAATCAACGGAGTTGCAGTCAGCACCCCATTTGCATTATAATATGGCCACTGATAGGCCATGATTCCTTTATCCAATTGAGGGCCACCCCAGGCAGCTTCTGAAGGATTTATAAGCATATAATCCAATCCATTAGAAGGCCTGTTATCCTGCGTATATGGACGTTTACCATAAGCCATCCCATTATCCATGGCAAGATATTTATAGGGTGTTTCAATAACCGTATTTGAGGTTATCGTTATACCTAACCCTTTCTTTTTCTTACCCGTTTTTGTTGTAATCAATACAACACCGTTACCTGCTCTTGAACCATAAAGGGCCGCTGCGCTAGGTCCTTTCAAAACTGATAATGAAGCTATGTCATCAGCATTTAAGTCAGCAATCGCATTACCGTAGTCGACTCTGTTATCATTACCAATCTGTGAAACGTTATTCAGGGTGTTATTCATCGGAACACCGTCCACAACAAAAAGTGGCTGATTGTCACTGGTCAGGGAAGAAGCGCCACGAATAACCATGGTCATAGAAGAACCAGCCGCACCGGTCGAACTAATTTGAACACCTGATACTTTTCCGGCTAATGAATTCAGCACATTTGATTGAGCTACAGCCTGCATAGTCTCACCTTTGACCTCTGAAACAGCATATCCGAGTGATTTCTTCTCTCGCGATATACCAAGAGCTGTTACAACTACCTCTTCAACACCTACGGCAGAAGTAGTTAATTGCACATTGATGGTTTTATTGGTACCAACAGCCACTTCATAGTTTTTCATCCCAACGAAAGAGATGACCAATCTGGCATTCGCAGGAACCGAAAGGTTGAACTTGCCGTTGGCGTCGGTTATGACGCCTTGTGTTGTACCTTTTACAACAACACTAGCACCGGGTAGTGGTGAACCGGTATCATCCGTTACCGTCCCGGTAATCGAATTCTGCGCCATCACGCTGTTGACAAACAGCACGAGTATGCACATTAGAAAAATTCCAATGATTTTTTTAGACATGTGACGTTAATAATTAGTTAATAGATGTTAATTACTGTCAAATATAAGAATAATTTTAGCATTACTAAACTAAGTTGTATACCGACGAAACAATATTGACAAGGCATATTCTTATCTCTTAGGATTGATGAAATGCGAAAAAAACCGCACCAATATGGAACGGATGGTTGAGCAAGTGCCAGAGCAAGCATAAATATTACCAGTATTATAATTTTCTCAGTGAATCTAAATGGGATTACAAAGAAGTTAATAAGCAGACTGCATTGGAAGCTTCAGCATTAATGGAGTACAGCAAAGCCAAAAGTGGCACGCCTACCGGGTTTATTATTGATGAAAGTTCTCATTTAAAAAAAGGTGACGAATCGGTTGGTGTCGCTCGTCAATACGCAGGTGTTTCAGGCAAAGTGGATAATTGCCAGGTGTCAGTTTACTGCTCTCTTTGTAATGAAGAGAATGCAACTTTTTTAATCCGGACAACACTTCCATGTTATGTAAAATTGTTCATCTTTCACAAGCAATGATGATATCAAACATCTGATGAAGACTAAACTAAATTCAGCTTCTACCGTTGAATGCTTTTCCTTTGCAATTCTAAAAGCGGACGATAACCTATGAGTATCACTCCCTGGTCTTTTATCAACTGTTTTATATCAGGATCAATCGTAAAACACTCGGCTTCCTGGGCTCTTTTTTCTGCTGTGCTGGAAATCAACCTCACATCTTCGCTCCGCTTTGAAGCATGAATAAATAATTCGGTAACTCCGGGTTTCAGATTTTTGATAATGTTTATCCAGTATGGTTTGACCTCTTTGTACTCCTTACTATCTGGAGAAATAAAATAATCGGTAAAGACCAGACCTTTCTTTGCAAGCTCTTCACGAAGATTGGGCTGATTGCGAACCTCCATTGTCGCTTGAGAGGCCATTCGCAGGGGGAGAAAGAACTCCTGAGCCAGCTGAACATAAACTTTTAAAAAATCAGAATCCTCTTGAAATGTACCCATGTGTGAATCAATATGGGTTACCGGGATCCCTGCCTGGAGTGCTTTTTGAATCTGTGCACGGCCTTCGATCAATGCTTCCTCAGGAGTTGCGTGGGCATATACGTCTTCAACCTGTCGCCATAAATAACCATCAAGATCATATAGACCTTTAACCTGATCCTTAGGTGCAACTGAGCCCCATCGGTATTGTCTCCACTCTGAAGTGAGGGTCAGGTGCACTCCAAAATCTTTCTCGGGGTGTTTTCTGCTGTAATCGGCAATGTGACTAAACCAGGGACAAGGTGTCATGATAGTGCCGGAAGTGATTATGCCCTTCTCCATTCCATCAATAGCACCCATGTTGGCAGCATAGATCATCCCTACATCATCACAATTGACAATCAACAACTTATCTGTCGGTTTATAACCCAACCTTTCAGCAAGTGACTTGGTCTGGGCTGATGAGAAAAATCCGAAGGAAAAGAGGAAGAGAATAAGTAGGAGGAAACGGAATAATTGATTTTTTAATTTATGGAACACATCTTTTTTGTTCATGGTTTTCTTAACTAAATGACATTGGATCCGATATGGTGGTTTCCCGGTAGGGGAGTGAAATTAGACGGCTTTTGAAGACCTTTTGCGCTCTATTTCGCTCAGTTTGATCTTTCTTAACCGGATAGATTTGGGTGTAACCTCTACATATTCGTCCTTCTGAATGTACTCAAGTGCCTCTTCCAGACTAAATTTGATGGCCGGAGACAGTCTGATTTTATCGTCAGATCCGGAGGCACGCATATTCGTGAGCTTCTTGGGCTTCGTCAGGTTGAGCACCAGGTCGCCTTCGCGGTTGCTTTCACCACAGACCTGTCCTTC
>Ga0209430_1001257_pt1 | contig 19574 bp, 17 predicted proteins | sample BarGraIncub1133A_FD_184504 | JGI IMG/M metagenome (GOLD analysis project Ga0209430, IMG submission 184504) | Arctic peat soil microbial communities from Barrow, Alaska - Barrow Graham LP Incubations 11-33A (SPAdes) (version 2) | ecosystem: Environmental > Terrestrial > Soil > Wetlands > Peat... | reverse complement strand
AAATTGGTTCATGGATATCAAATAGTTTAAGTTAAAAACTTACTCATGAACATATAACAATATTGGAACCAAATAGTTGAAACACTAAACCAGTATTAAATCAACTCCCCGAATCCATTATTTCAAATTTATATCCGCAGTAAAAGATTCAGGTAAATAGCTGACTACCAATGTTGCTAATTTCTTATCATAACCCATTACCGGAGAAACCAACAAAATCAAATTGCCCTCTTCTTGTATAACCACCGTTGAATCTGAACTCAACGCATTCTTTAGATTTTCATTTTCTATTGGCTGTCCTTCCATTTTTTTATTGGTAGACAAAAACACAATACCATCTTGTTTTACCAATTGAATGTATTGGAAATGTTTTTCTTTTACCAGATCGCTGATAAGCAAATTCACCTGTTCCATGTTTCCCCGCAACATTTCTGAACGCACGTTCCATACAAGAGGTTTGCAAAAAAGCATTAACAAATTTTTATTGGTCTCTTGCAATTGTGTCGTGGCAGCTTCAACAACTGCCTTTCTCTTCATGTTGCCCTCCACTTCTTTCCAAAAATACACAACCACTACCACTAGTAAACCACAGAGAATGGTCATAAAGACCGGGTGCTTTTTTACAAACCTTGAAAATGCAGAGGGTTTCTTCTCCCCGGCAGTGGTACTCTCCATATTAGGAGACTCTTCCATGTTACTCATAGTTCTTTTTATTAAATTAATATATCCTCATCCGTAAGTGGTGCATACGGTCCATCTTTGGCTTCAAAAAGGATGCTGCCTGCTTCCAGGACCTCCAGCGAATGCCATTGTCCCAAAGGAATATTCACACCAAAATTTCCTTCTGAGCAATCTAAAATAGCTGAATCTATTACGACCCTGGCATCATCGTAGAATAAAATTCTTAAACGACCCCGCAGTAAAACATAGGTCTCAGCGGTATGCCGATGACGATGTACAGGCATCACGGTACCAAGTTCCAGGGCATTCAACATCCGTTGAGAAGGAGATTCAGCACTTTCATGAAAATTAAAATTCATGCGTCTTCTTGGGTTTTTCAATGCCTCACCTGACAGACGATTTAACAAAGCATTATGAATTATCTGCATAATTATATCGCGTTTATTTGATTTTTATAACTCTGAATGGCTTTAGTAAGGCCATCGACAGTCGAAACTGGCAACCTCTTAATATTCAGCGCTTTCTTTATTTTTTCATTACTCACCACAAAGTTTGTTAACAACTTTTTAAATACATTCAAATTTATAATAAAATGTTTAAAGTATAAGCGTTTAAAGGTCTTAATTTAGGAATAATCCAAAAATAAGTATCTTTGTAAAAAACCAGTTCAAAGATGCATCCAATTGAATATTTCCCCGTAGTGAACGAAAAAGGTGATATCATCGGAAAGTCAACCAGGGATGAGTGTCATTCCAGTTCTTTCTTATTACACCCGGTGGTTCATCTACATGTTTTCAACACTACGGGTGAACTTTACCTGCAAAAAAGAGCTATGAACAAAGATATCCAACCAGGTAAATGGGATACCTCAGTAGGTGGTCATGTAGATTACGGTGAAGAAATTTCAGAGGCTCTCACGCGTGAAGTGCGTGAAGAACTTGATATAACGGACTTTAAACCAATCCCGGCCTTTCAATATCCATTCCGTTCAGACAGGGAGTACGAGCTTGTGCACACCTTTTATACCATCTACAACGGTAAAATCAAACCTGATCCATCAGAAATAACGGAAGGTAAATTCTGGAAATTGCACGACATCAAAATCAAATTGGGTAAAAATGTTTTCACACCCAATTTTGAGAGAGAATTCAGGCAGTTAATTGAGTTGGTGCATCAATCAAAGACCTTGTAAATACTCCGTCAAGTTCACATTTCGATCAATATCCATTTTCTGTCTCAAACGATAACGGCTCATCTCGACACTCCGATAAGAAATGTTCAACAAAGGTGCAATGTCTTTGGAGCACAATCCCATTTTCAAATAAGCGCAAAGCTTTTTGTCATTGACACTTAAAGCGGGGTACAACTCACCCAGCCGCTCCAGGTAATTAGAGTCAATAAAAAGGATGAAATAAAAAGAATTAATGTTCAATTTATTAATTATATAAATATTAATATTTATTATGATTTAAATTTTATATTTGTAATTCCATCTAAAAATTTGGTCTTACATGAAAAATTCAATCTTCTTTTTGTCCTTAGTATTGATTTTATTCGGTTGCAACAAAAACATTACTGAAGACACCGTTGTTGTTGATTTCTCTGTTAATAATGACTCCTTAAGCTTTATGGATACCATTCAATTTACGAATCTGTCGAAAAATGCTACCACCTATTTTTGGGATTTTGGGGACAGTGTCGTTTCAGCTGAGAGCCAACCGAAACATCTTTATAATCATTCAGGGTCTTATAATGTAAAACTTCAGGCATTTGACGGGGAGCTCATGAGGGAGATAAGTAAAGTGATTAAAATTTCGACTGTTAAACCTTTTCCAGTCTTTAGTGTTATTCCAATGGATAATATCAAAATTTGGGATATGGTTTCGTTTACAAATCAATCAATTTTTTCGACAAATGCTCATTGGGATTTTGGGGATGGGACATTTTCTTCTGAAATAAATGCGTTGCACCAATTTAATACTCCTGGATTGAAAACAGTCAATCTTACATCTTCAAATAGTGAAAATGCAGAGACTGTAACCAAATCGTTCTATGTAAATGACACTGTAAATTTAAATTATTATTCCTGGGAAGACAGACCTAATTTTCCTGATGACTATGATATAGATGGCGATAAGATTCCAGATCTTCATTTCAGGATATATATAGATCAAGGACATAGCACTTGGAATGTAATATATATAACAGCACAAAATGGCTATGAAATTTCAATTGACTCAGTAGATACTAATTCACATCCAACTATTTATCATTATGGGGATAGGGTGTATAGTAATTCTAACTTTTCAAATAAACAATTAGTGTTAACATATTCAGTATATTATATGTATCCAGAACCACATAATTCAATATATAATGAATGGATAAAAGATGAGATTAGATATATTGGATTTCGAAAAGCATTAGGAGGCGTAACAAAGATGGGGTGGCTTAAAGTCAAAATCACTGGTTTCACTAAAATTTATATATTGGGATACAAAATACCAACCCAAACTGACAATTTGCTTATAGACAAATAGATAATTTAAAAATTAAAACAATTATTATTATTTTTTACGACTGTTCTTTATAAAACATTAAATAAGCATCATTATGAAAAAGCTTCTACCAATCTTATTTTTAACTCTGTTCACTACGTTGGTGAATGCTCAGGTCTCTAAAACCATAGACCTAACTGCAGCTGGCACTCTTAGTAGCATACTTAACTCGAATGAAAAAGCAACCATTACAAATCTTGTAGTAACTGGCTCGATAGATGCTCGTGATGTGAAATGCATGCGTGATGAAATGCCAGTACTGGCTGTACTGGATATAAGTGCGGTAAATATCATGGCTTACAAAGGAGAAGATGGAACAATGTTAGGTCAGCCAGTAGAGAAGGAAATTTATCCGGAAAATGAAATGCCTTATGGTTCATTCTTTTTAATGGCAAGTCAGGGAAAAGAATCCTTAAAAACAATATTCTTACCCAATTCCATAACATCCATTGGTCAATATGCTTTTGACGGTTGCAAAGGTCTTACATCCATTACTATCCCAGAATCGGTTTCATCCTTAGGTGAGTGTGCCTTTTACAATTGCACACAATTAAAAACTATTAGATGCTTGAATAGCATTCCACCAACGCTAGGTTATGAGTGTTTTTATCTTTATATTTATTGTAGCCCCAGCTTGATTATGATTCCCAACGCGGTATATGTTCCCGTCGGTTCAATTTCCGCCTACAAGACTGCAACAGGTTGGAGTAATTTCACAAATATGTTCGAATATATTTTGACAGTTACAACAAAAACCTTTGCAAGAATAGATTCATCTACAGTCATTTTATACGCAAATATTGATTTGATAACCGACTCTCCAGTAACGGCTCATGGTTTTTGTTGGAACACAACCGGCTCACCAACTACGGCAGATCAAAAAGTAGACAATGGTGCAACAACAAAACTGGGTGCATACAACAATAAAATATCTGACCTGCCAGTAGGTTTAACTTATTACGTCAGAGCTTTTGCTACCGATGGGAAAGAAACGGTATATGGAAATCAAGTTAGTTTTAAAACCGTTTTTTTACCATCAGCCGCCAGCACAATTTCAGGATACACATCGATTTGTCAAGGTGAGAGTGATGTAACGTATACAGTTCCAACCATTAATCATACAACAACATATATCTGGACTTTACCCTATGGAATAACCGGAACAAGCACAACAAATAGTATAACTGTAAATTACTCTAATTCTGCGACATCAGGTGAAATTACCGTTATGGGTCTCAACGAAAATGGAAATGGTACTATTTCTTCTTTACCAATTACTGTTAATCAATTACCAGTCATTACAATTACAAATAAAATGGTTATTTGTGGGGAGTCTGTTTCATTAGATGCTTTAATAAGTTATGCCGGCACTGGCACTTTAACATATCTTTGGTCACCTGCTACTGGATTAAGTGATGCTACCATAGCAAATCCTACGGCTACGGTAACAAGTGAAATTACTTATGCTTTAACTGTGACTACACCAAATGGATGTATAGCTACAAATTATGTTTCAGTTAAAATATTACCTATGGACAAACCTCAAATAGGCATCGTTAGCGTAAATAGTTCAAATAAAAACATGGTCTTTTGGAATAAACCGGAATCAATAGGAATAGATTATTACACCATTTATAGGGAAACGAGCAAAAGTGATGTTTATGAAAATATAGGAATAGTGTCGTACAACGATTTAAGTGTGTTTGTTGATAGTTCGTCTATCCCCGATGTAAAATCAAATAAATACAAAATATCAATATTTGACAAAAATGGAATAGAATCTCCATTAAGTGACCCACATAAAACGATGCATTTATCGATCAATAAAGGACAAAACAACACCTGGAATCTGATCTGGGAACCATACTATGGATTTACACCTTCATCCTATACTATTTATAGAGGAACCAATGCTTCAAATTTAACTATTTTAGATGCTACTTCGGGATCCAGTACTCAATATAGTGACATCTCTGCTCCCTCTGGTGATGTTTTCTATCAGTTGGAAGTCATTAGTCCAACTATAACCACACCATCACAAGTAAAATCTTATTTGCAAAAATCAAAAGAGTCAGCTCAGACCAACTTGGTATCGTATAATTCATCCCGATCCAACATTGCAACCAACAAAATAATCGACCCGGATGCAGAAAACAACGATATCGAAGTATTTCCAAACCCTGTGAAAGATCAATTAATAATTAATCAGGATGGTCAATCTACTTTTGAAATTCTGAATTTATTTGGTCAGGTAGTTTGTCATGGAAATTTGAATAATAAAACTATCGTTCAAACGTCAAATCTTTCTTCGGGTATCTATCTACTTAAGATTGGAAAAAAATTAAAAAAAATAATAAAAAATTAGAATAAGGAGGGAAAAATTATGTTCAGTAAATTGGAATTAATTCTTGTAATCTATTTAGGACTTGGGCTGACTGTTCTACAAGCACAAACTATGAATGTCAGGGAAATAGGCGGTGCGCAAACTACATATCCCTTGAATAACATCCGAAAAATAAGTTTTACATCGGATAGCATTGTAGTCTGTAAAAATACAGGTATTCCCTGTTCCCATGCATTCAGCAGCCTTCGTTATTTGAATTTTACGGATTCAAACAGCAAAGTTCAAAATATTGAAATTCCGAAAGGTTCTTTGCAGTTATTCCCTAACCCTGTGCGCTTTGATTTAATAAACATTAATCTATCAATGGCAGGAAGTCAAGAATGTTTGATAGAAATAGTATCACTTGATGGAAAAGTAATTTATAAAGAAAAGATAAACAAACCCGATAAAATTTTTCAAATGAATGTATCGGCACTGACCAAAGGGTTATATATATGCAAGGTAATCAACGGAACAACAACAAAAACAACAAAATTCATAAAACTTTAAAAAGAAGAACCATGAAAAAAACAATTATAGCAATCATAGGACTATTCTTATGTGCCAATTTGCTTCAAGCTCAAAATGAAATCATGTACATTATGAAGTCGGGAGCTATAATTAAGCAGTTCAATTTAAATACCGAAGTAGACAGTATTATCTTTTACTATCCAAATAATAAACCAGTCATTACTCTTGAGTTACAATCAGAATTCATACCAGCCGGCACTTTTACCATGGGTAGCTCCAATACAGAAGAGGGGCGTGAAAGTACAGAAGTAGAACACCAAGTAACTCTCAGTGCATTCCGTATGAGCAAGTTCGAAATAACAAATGCCCAATATGCCGCATTTTTGAATGCAAAAAGCATACTTAAAAATGGATTATATACAGCCGGAGCATATCCAACCCAGACGTTGATTTTTGAAAGTAGCGGCAGTCACGATTGGGGCTTACATTACAACGGCTACCAATGGGTACCTGTAGCAGGTTATGAAAACCATCCTGTAATAATGGTAACCTGGTACGGAGCTGCTGAGTTTGCTACTTATTCTGGCGGTTCTTTACCAACCGATGCACAGTGGGAATATGCTTGCAGAGCCAATACGACCACCCCATTTAACACGGGTGATTGCTTAAGTAACACGCAAGCCAATTATGATTGGTCAAATCCATACGGTTCTTGCACCAACATTATTTCAACAAGTCCAGGCTCAACTCAAAAAGTTGGATCTTATCCTCCAAATTCTTACGGTTTGTACGATATGCATGGTAATGCTGCAGAATGGTGTAACGATAGGTTTGGTACCTCACCGACTACACCTCAAACTGACCCCACAGGCCCTTTAACAGGCCCGAACCGTGTATTTCGTCCAGGTTCATATGCTTCCCGTGCTCAAGAATGCCGATCTGCTTCTCGTACTTTCATGGATGCAAGCTATATTGGTTACAATCTAGGATTTCGCATTGTTTTTGTTCCTTAGCTCAAAATACCCAATGGATTTCGGAAACATATCATTCAAGTTAATACAATTAATTACGATGAAAAAAAAAGTTATAATCATCATAGGATTATGCCTGAATATATGCCTGTTGCAAGCGCAAAACGATACCATATACATAATGAAATCAGGAGCTATCATAAAACAATACAACATAAAAACTGAAGTGGACAGTATCATATTTTACACTCCGATTATTAATCAAATCTATCCACCTTCACCCGTCAATATTCCAAATGCAATTACTTTTAACCCAGTTTTGAAGTATGACACAGTTAAAGACATTGATGGAAATATCTATAAAACCATAACTATAGGTAAGCATCAGTGGATGGCTGAAAATTTACGTGTCACCAGATACCGAAATGGTGACCCCATTCCATGTATTGTAAATAAAGAAGATTGGGCATTTGATGAACCGTTGATAAGCATGGAGAATCGGGGACTTTGTGTATATAATAACGATAATAACGTTGACTCAATTGCTAAATATGGACTTCTCTATGGTTATGGTACCATCCAAGACGCACGTCGTATTGCCCCTTTAGGTTGGCATATAGCTACTGATAATGAATGGTTGGAAATAATATATGATCGTAGTAACACATTAAAATATAGAGGTGCTGATTGGAGTTCATCGACTTTGACTGATAATACAAGTATAAATAATTATGGTTTAACTATACTTCCATCAGGATGTAGATCCAATAATGGGAATTTTAATGCTAGAGGCAGCTCATTTATAACCTGTACTGGTTTTAATGGCAATAATTCGTATATATCATTCAATGGTTCTTTTTTTGACTTTGTAGGTGATGGACAGTTATGGAACCGAATGCATGCAAATCTTATTGGTTATTCCATTCGGTGCGTTAAGGATGAGTAAATTAAAGGTATCAAATTGTTCTCGCCCAAAATTTTAATCTGAAAAATGATAGATTCATCAAACATCAAGATAGCCGAGTAGAACATTTTTTGACTAAAAACGTTTCTGATGACACAGAGCAACATTGATGAAATTTAAGTATTCGGTAAACCCCGTCTTTTAACTCTCCCCTCCTTCAAAGCTAAAACCGAGGATATCTCTAACTTCGCATCATAAATCTATCATAGGTCTATGAACATTTAAGAGATTCTCTGAAAATCAGGGATCTTTTTTTTAGAGATGAAAGACGGGGTTTACCGAATTCTTACTCTTATTTCATCATTATCATCATTATCTAAAAAAGAATTATCTTTAAAAGTTGTATTTACTTCTTTTAATGAGGTTTTTGAGGTATATTTATTCAATAGTTCATTAAAATATGAGAGTGTTATTGATCTGTATTTTGAATTTATTCAACATTTTAATGATGCAAGCCATTACAATAAATGTTGATATTCCAGGATCGCTTCCTGTCTTGCTTTCATCAGTAGAAAAGACTTCAGTTACAAGCCTTATACTTACTGGTAATATTGACGCGCGGGATGTTAAATACATTCGTGATGAGTTGACAAATCTTGCTGTTTTGGATATGAGTGCAGTGGCCATTAAAGCATACAATGGAAGTGATGGCACAACACCTTATATTTTTTTGTATCCCTCTGATAAAATCCCTGACAATTCATTTAATAATAAAAAATCTCTTAGACAGATTTATTTACCTGTCAATGTTTCTTCGATTGGGGATTATGCTTTTTTCAGATGCAGTGGTTTGTCTGATAGTTTAGTCATTCCAAACTCAGTGACTTCCATTGGGGATTATTCATTCTCTGATTGCTTTGGATTAAGCGGCCATTTAGTTATTCCTGAGTCTATCACTTCTATTGGGACTGGTGCCTTTAGCCATTGTAGCAATTTAACAGGCAGCTTGGTTATACCTGAAACTGTCACTTCTTTAAAAAATGGGGCTTTTGGATATTGTAGTGGATTTACGAGTATTGTCATTCCCAATTCAATCGTGTCTATTAGTGATTTTACTTTTCGTGGGTGTTCGGGAATAAGTCGAGTCGTCATTCCCAATTATGTAAAGGCTATTGGTAATTATGCTTTTGCTGCATGCTCGGGGCTGGAGAATCTGACATTATTGGATTCGGTTTTTTCGATAGGTTGCAGTGCTTTTGAATCATGTGGAAAATTAAAAAGTCTGATCATTCCAAAATCTGTAAAGACTTTGGGACAGAATGCTTTTTGGGGTTGTAGTGGTTTAACTTCCATTTCGGTTTATTCTAAAGAACCTGTTGATTTAGGTTCTTCAATTGATGTTTTTTACGATGTAGACAAAAAAGAATGCACATTGTTGGTATCGGTTGGCTTAAGGTCTTTATTTGAAAAGGCCAGTCAGTGGAACACTTTTGAGAATGTGGTGGAAAGGGATACTCTTTACAACAGGTCTATAGGGCAATCCAACGATAGTGGCTATCCCAGGGCTTTGCAGGATTCTACTTTAAAGGGTCTTTTAGAGTCTATAAAAATCAGCAAATGGAAAGGTGGTGCTAAAACGTGTGCCAATTTTTCTTTTGATGACAATTATACATCACACAATGAAATAGCTAGAATATTAGATCAATACAATTATAAGGGTACTTTTTTTGTTATATCTATGAATATGCTGGTTGATAGCTTGATAGCTATTTTTTCCAGGGGACATGAAATTGGAAGTCACACGGTGATGCATTATGATTTAAATAATGCGAACGCGGAAGAAGATACTTTTCAACTTTCAAAATCGAAAGAAATGATTGAAAATGCGATTGGTGCAGAATGTGTCAGTTTTGCGGAACCTCATCATATTAAAAGTAGTTTGGGCACCAAAATTGCATTTGGCTATTATTTATTTATACGGAATCATTCGGAGTACCAATCTCATCAGGTTTTACCAATGAATTCGGAGTTGACGATAAAAGATTTCATGAAATATGTGGATGCCGGAATTCAGAAAGGGGATATGCTTTTGTTTTCGGGTCATGGTATTGATGGGAATGGTTTTAGCCCGATGAAGAAGGATTTTTTTATTCAAACCTTGAACTATGTAAAGAGCTATGCTGATTCTGGGGTAATATGGGTTGCAACAATCAAGGAGGGAGAGCAATATGAGAATTTGTATCATGAAGTTTCCTTCAATAAAGAGCAATATGGGGATACAATTAGATTTAATTTCAGGAATTACAACAAAGAAAAATACAAAGATTTGGCGACTTCGCCTATTAGTCTGGAAATTCCTTTTAGGATGTGTAAAGGAATAGTAAGCTTGACGGACTCTGTTGAAATTATTAAAACGATGGATCGGTATGTGGTTACAACCGATTTAAAGAGAAGTACTGGTCTGGTTCTTATTTTAGATGGTCTAAGCAACTATACAGATAGTATGACTCTAAAATCTGAGGAGTTACTGATTATTCATCCAAACCCTGTACGTGATATATTGACTTTGAGTTATCTCGGTTCTTTGCAATTGGTAGAAATATACGATTTGGAAGGTAGGTTAATGTTTCGCTCAAATAATGATATTTTTCAGATAAAGGTATCACATCTTCCAAAGGGTTTATATGTGATAAAGGTGCAGACTATTCGTAATGGAAATGTTTTTCGTTATCGGAATAATTTTTTGAAGTTGTAATGTATGCATTCTTCGGCGATATTTTCGGTATTATTACCGAATTTGTGGTACCATAGATACTATCAAAATTACCTTATAAATCTGTAATAGATCTATTAAAATTTAAGAGATTCTCTGAAAATATAGGCTCTATTTTTACAGATGAAAGACGGGGTTTACCGAATGCTTACAATGCTTTCGTATGAAAATTCTTATTTTCTACCTCTGAGACTCAGTGCAATATCTGCCAACATGGTAAAAAACATTTCCATTAAGACAATCAGAACCACTAAAAAATGAATATCAAGGTCTCTCAAAAGGTAAATCAGACATACAATAAACAGATTTAAAAAGATGATAATAGAGGACGATTTCATATGAGAATAGCCCAATCTTAAAAGCTTATGATGAATGTGGATCATATCAGCCTTAAAGGGTGACCTTCTATTAAAAAGCCTGACACAAAATACTCGAACCATATCAAAAAGAGGAACTGAAATAACAGCCAAAGACAATGCAGGTGCATATAAAAAGTTGGTCGAAGTGATTGAAAATTCGTTGTATTTAATAGCCATTACGGAAAAAAGAACCCCCAATAATAGAGACCCTGTATCCCCCATAAATATTTTGTTTGTTTTTCCAAAAACATTAAAAAACAAAAACATAATTAGACTACCGGTAATAGAAAAACTTAAGATTGCATACTGATAATGCCCATCCATAAAAAAAGTTGATCCAAAAAACACAGAAATAAAAAGGCCCAGACCTGCAGCTAAACCATCGATTCCATCAATTAAATTAATGGAATTGATAATGGCCACAATAGCCAAAAGACTCAATATAAAACTATAAATATACTTTATTTCATTAATGCCGAATACTCCATGAAGATTTGTAATTCGAATGTCTCCAAGTATAATAAGAATGATTGCACTTAGTAGTTGAACTATAAATTTCTTTTTGGCCGTAATCATCAATATATCGTCTTTAAGCCCGGTATAAAACATCATAATCATTGCTACCAGGATATACCTAAAATCAACGAATACCATATTTTGAATGCACAATAAAGTGGCAATACTTATTCCGGCAAAAAGTGCAATTCCACCCAGATTTGGAACAACAGTTTTGTTGACTCTACGTGCATTGGGAATGTCAAAGAGTTTTTTTGCGATGGAAAGACGAACAATGGCAGGAATCAAGATGTAAACTAACAGCATACTGAGTAAGAAAGCTGTTAGAATTTGAGCGTATAGGGTCATCAATTTTTATAAATTTTTCTGACCCGAAAGATACGAGTATTTTTTTTAATATTCGTTCTTAAAAAAAGTCTTCCATATAATAAACTAAATTGATTTTATAGAACAAGCATTTCTAAATCCCAAGTTAAATAACTTACGAATTGACTGTTTGTTGTCGAATATAGTTGGCTATTTTCTGGTGATAACAAATTCAAAAACTTTTAGAATATATCTAAAAGACAAAAGTAATAAATTTGTTTTTATTCCATTTTCTTTGCAAGCACGGGCGTTTTCCTTATTGTGCAAATAATTACTTAACGAAACTGTACTGACCCCGCCAATACGCATTTTCAACATATCTGTATGTAAATACTTGTAATTCAATTTATGGGTATGTAAAAAACGAATTAACAACTCATAATCTGCTGCAATCTTATAATCAATCTGATAATACCCAAACTCATCAAAATACTTTTTGTACGTAAAAAAGGTTGGATGTGCAGGCATATAGCCAAAACGGAAACGCCAGGGTGCAAAATTTTTGGATGAATAATAACGAATCGTCTTATTTAGGTTTTCTGGTCTGACAAAACGAACATCTGCAAAGGTTGCTTGTATTGTATCATCCTCAAAAACCTTGGCAATATTTTCTATAGCATCATTCCTGTGATAGAAATCATCCGAGTTTATTATTCCGACTATTTCACCAGTAGCCATTTGGATACCTTTATTCATTGCATCGTATAAACCATTATCCTTTTCACTAATCAGACGTAAACGACCATTAAAAAAAGGTTCATATTCTTTAATTATTTCAACAGTCGCATCGTTTGATTTACCATCAACAATAATATATTCAATCTGAGTGTATGTCTGAGCCAAAACAGATTCTATAGTATCACGTATTGTCTTTGCGCTATTGAAAGAAACTGTTATAATTGAAATCTTCATAAAATCTTTTTCTTTATTGGTTTAAAAAGTGTGAGTATTAAATGATACGATTCACCTTAAAAAACCTTTAATGCTTTACACCAAATACTTTATAATAAAAAAATTGTACAATTTTGCTATTTCTAAAAGTTGCTTTGATTTTGGAATAAAGATGCGCAAAATAGCTCCTTCTTTCTATTAAAATATCTACTACTGTTTGATTAAAATATTTTCCATAAACGTACTTAATAAGCTTAAGATAAGGTATATAGACATTTTTTTCTTGGTCACTGCTTAAATTATAAGTTATGGATTTAAGTACCAAGTTTTCACCTCTTAATTCAATTCTTGCTCCATGAAAATGATAAAAAATTATATCAACCAAGTTTGAATGATGATTTATCTTCCCAAAAGTTGAAAAGCCATATTGATAAGCATTCCAGGGAGCCACGCCAACACCACGATTTTTCAAAATGCAGACATTCTGAAATTTTTCCGGGAAAAAATCCAGATATTTCTGATCCCCAAACTTTCCATCCTCATACCTTGAGTAGCACCATTCAATACAACTGTCCCTCCACCAAGAAAGAGCTTCCATACCATAACTATCATTTTTAAAATAGACAAATTGAACGCAGAACCGGCCCCCAATTTCATCTTTTGTAAAATGTTCAGTAATAGCTGTTGAATGGTCTCTAATCTCTGCATAAATTGGTTCAGAAGAAGAAAAGAACATCATATCTGCATCCAAATAAGTGCAGCTTTCCAATTTATATTTTTGAATAAAATAAAATATTACAGAAGGACCACAAGTCCAACAATACTCAGCTTTTGTTCTGGTATCTTTTACTTCAAGTAATTCAATAGTTTCAAAATCATCCAGAAATTCTACCGTTAAACGAGGTAAATCCAGATCTTTTAACTTTAAAAAGCAGGCTTTATCAAAAGCCATGACAAATAATTGAAAATCATCTGATACTGATACCAAAGATTTATATAAAGCCAATCCTTTATAGATATAATTAGAATCAAACAGCGTACAATAATTTCTCATGAATATAGACGAATATGCTTCACTTAAATAGTTCTTAATATCGTGTGCAATGTTTTACATACCTTATTAATTGCTTCATCCGTTAAAGTAGGATACATTGGTAACGAGAAAATCTCTTTTGCCATTTCTTCAGTGACAGGAAGATCGCCCTCTTTATATCCCAGATAAGAATAACCGGTCATAGTATGAATTGGCCATGGATAACTTATATTTACAAAGATATCATTTTCCTTCAGCTTCTCCATAATCAAATCACGCTTTGGATGTCTGACTACAAAAAGGTAGAAAGCATGTTTTCCATATTCAGATTCAACGGGTAGTACCAAATCGGTATCTTTCAATAGTTCATTATATCTCTGAGCAATAGATCTTCTTCTTTGGATATAAGTATCAAGTTTAGGCAATTTGGTCAACAGTATGGCAGCCTGAACTTCATCCAATCTGGAATTATATCCCTGTTCTAAAGCATAATAAGTTTTTTCAGCGCCATAGAATCTCAAGCGTCTTAATTTACTATCTAACATTTCATTGTCAGTGATGACCATACCTCCATCACCGTATGTACCAAGTATTTTAGTCGGATAAAAGGAGGTCGTTGACATATCAGACATAGATCCCGATTTTTGTCCTTTATATTCACTACCCTGGCTTTGAGCGCAGTCTTCTATAATAGATAGATGGTGTTTTTTTGCAACTTCAATCAACGGATCCATATCGACGCATTGACCAAAAAGATGAACCGGGATGATGCATTTTGTTTTTTCTGTAATCACTTTCTCCAATTGATTGACATCCATCAGATAGGTGTCCGAATTTATATCGACAAAAACAGGCGTTGCTCCAACAGTGACTATGGCGGAAACAGTAGGAATGGCCGTATTGGATACAGTGATTACTTCATCACCATCACCAATACCCAAAGCTCTTAATGCTAAAACAATGGCATTAGTACCATTATCGACTCCGACACCATATTTTACACCACAATAGGAGGCATAATCCATCTCGAATTTTTTAACTTTTTCTCCAAGTATTAAAGTTCCTGATTCAAAAACTTCTTCAACCGCTTTTAAAATTTCGGCCTTTTCTATCTTGTATTCCTCTAAATAACTCCAGACACTTATTTTCATTGACTTATAGTATTAATGATCATTTTTCTTACCAAAGAATCGTATTCTAAATCCTGATAAAATTCTTCAAAACACTGGTTGTTGAATTTTTCCAGAACACGTGTTAAAAAGAGTTGAAAAGTATTTCCTTTAGGTGCTTTTACCATTTCTGTTGAATTCATTTTCGAAACAGTCAGATTGTTTTCCATATCTTCTGTTATCGTAAATACTCTGTTCAGACTTACATTCAGTCTATTACCCATTACTAAAATCTGATTGACATATTCTGTAGTAAATCCGAAATGACCAATCAAACATTTACCATTTGGATAGGACATCAGGAGACTGTATTGTAATTCAACCTCATCATTCCTTTCATGTATGGTACAGGCCACCTTTAGTGGTGGTTCTTTAAAAAAATACCGGCCTAAAGATACGGCGTAAGACGCTGTATCTGCAATAGCGCCACCTCCTAATTCTTGTTTGTATCTAAAATTGTTTTCCTGAAAGGGAGGCAGTGTAAAGTGTGCCGTAATTAATTTTGGATTTTCTCCATTTTCTTTAAAAATATCACTAACAAGTTTCATTTGCGGATGGTCCAGATAGACAGTAGATTCGCAAATTAGTAAACCCTTGCTTCTGGCAATGTCCAATAAATCGCAACTTTCTTCGAATGCTAATGTAATTGGTTTGTCTACAATGACATTAAAGCCTTGCAGTAAAGCTTGTCTGGCATATTGATAATGCGTCGAGTTAACGGTCGTGATGTAAACCAGATTTCCTGAAAAATCAGAAAAAGCCTGTTCATACGTATCGTACAACGTTACAGGCTGTTCAATATTGGCAGGTGCATCATCCCACTCCTGTAAATAATACTTAGCGATGGACACTTTTTGAATATCCAACCTGGAAAGTATGGGAAGAATACGCGTCTTAAACACGTTTGAATATCCAAGGAATAAAATTGAGTTCATCCTAAATAAAACTTAAAGCAGCAATGAGACTTCTTGCTTCGATATTAAACATTCCATAACGCATAAATTCTCTCATTTGCCGGAGAGTCATCCATATATAATTGTCCGGTACTGTCAGATTCATGTTTTCATTCAATTCTACAATCATATTCCGGTTCTGTAAATGATAAAACCGACCTCCTTCTTCTGACTGCAAGGCATCGTAATGCACTTTATTAAAAGGATTAAAAACGTCATCAAAAAAAGAAGGTTTATTGCTTTTAATTGATAAAGCCTGATAGCTTGAACATGTTACGGTAGGTGATAATTCAATAACATCCCGATTTCCAGGTTCAACTTTCGCCTGTATCAAGAAATGAAGTACACCGTTTATTTTTTGACTTACTAAGGCTAATAACCCAATATTAAGATCTTCAATCAGTGGTTGAGTCCAACTTTGAACCTCCCTGGTACCCGCTTTAACCTGAACAGCTATTACAGAAAAAAACCGGGCATCAGAACAAATCTTATCTTCTAAAATTTGCCAGTTGTTCATTGATTTCAATGGTATACTGGAAACTTCCATTTCAAAACTCATTTTTTGTTTGGTATACCATGAAATAATTTCATCAACAGTATACAACGGATCGGTCGACAAAAAGGATTTCAAATAATCAATACCTACTACTGACAGTTGTGCATCGTTAAAATACCAGCCATCTTGTTCCAATGTTGAAACGGAAATCCGATCCAGCAAGGAATCTTCAATCAATGGAATGGTTGAAAGAACAGATCTGGCATCCATATTCATGACATTATCTTTACCAAGCAAATATTTTAATTCAGCCAGTGTTAGCCAACAAAAATCGCTCAGGATTTCAATCTCCTGATAAATCTCCACAACCATATTTCTGTTTCTCTTTTGCAGAAATCGTCCACCCTGTTCAGATTGAAGCTGATCAACAAGCACTTTGGACATCTTCGGATTAATAAAATAGTCTAAATATTCAGGGGTTTTACCTTGATGCACACGTGTTAAATTACTCTTCGTTGCTTGCAGTGTCGGAGAGATCTGCAATGTATTGATATTTCCAGGTTCCATTTTTGCTTGCATCAGGAAATATCTGGTCCCATTAATATTTTTCGTAATGATTCCAAGTATCCCTATTTCCGGTTGATTGATGATAGGTTGCTCCCATTTGGCAACACTGCCAAAATTTGTTTTTACATCGATGCCCTCAATTGAAAAAAACCGGCCGGAATTATGCGTTATTTTGTTGAAATCTTTATCAAAGCCCCACTTATCCATTTCGGAAAAAGGTATTTTTTTCACAGAAAATTCCTCTGGCTTACATTTTCCCTTAAACCACTTTTCAAAAGACTGAAAATCTTGCATCTCATTTTTTAAGTTCAAGGATGAGACAAAAAAACTGGACTTATCTATAGTCTTCATTTTAAAGCTGTTTAATATATAATAAATAATCATCCATCGATCGCAGGGACATGCCCATGTCGTAATGGGTATTGGCCAAAACAAGACATACAGCATCTGGTGAAAATGCTATGAGATCCGTATAGGTCAATCGAGGTATATACAATCCTTTTTTACAATCATTTAAATGATATTCGAATGTTTGCTTGCCATCAAATAGATTCACTGAAAATGAGCCTGAAATAGCTATGACAACCTGATCGGTGTTGATGTGTGCATGCCCCCCCCTATCCTGAGTTACATGATGCATGTAAAATATCCTTTTAATATCAAATGGGATATCACTTTCTTCCTCTAAAGAGGATAAACAGCCACGAATATCCAAGTTTGTAGGTATATCGATGATATAGGGTAAATTTAAATTTTTCATTAATTCAACGAATTTATTTTACGCAAATAGTAGTTCATTCAATAGTTTTACTTGAAAATGAGGATTGTAATGCTTATCGATGATTTCATAACATTTTTCTCGAATAGAATCTCTGTTCTTCGTCGTTTTTTGAATCCAGACATCAATGGTATTGCTTAAATCATTTAAATCATCTTTCATGAAAAAACCACCAGTTGAACCATCCTGAATTGCCTCAAATTCAGGTCCATGATATTTAAAATCGTTGTGGGTGATTACAGGTGTTCCATATGTTAATGAATGGATAGCGGTAAGCCCGATTGCACCCGGGGTGACACATAAATCGGCGTTGAAGATCAGTTGACCAATTTCATCTTCGTCGTAACAAGCACCGTAAAACCAAACTTGTTCACGAATGCCAAGAGTATCTGCCAATTGTTTTAGAGAAAAGGTATCTTCCCCTTCTCCTATAAAGACAACATTACAGTTTATACCCTTTTTTTTCAATTCAGATACTGCCTCCAGCAAGATCGATAATTTCTTTTCTTTAATCAATCGACCAATAAAAAACAGGACTTTATTTGAATTCTTAAAATGTTGTTGATAGATTTCAGATGGTTTCAGTTTTTGTCTGACAACAAGTTGGTCATCATATGCCAAAGAATTATAGATTACGTTCAATTTTGAAGGATTAAATCCCTCAGCAATCATGAGATTTCTAGCGTAATTCCCATACAATAAAATCTTCGTTCCTAAAGAAAAATAAAAATATTTCAGAAGTCTTTTAATTTTAATTTCTCTTCCATACCACCCATGGGTCCAAAGATAGATTTTCTTACCTGTTAAGCGGGAAATTATAAGTATTAACCAAGATGAAATGCAATAAGGTTCACCAGTTATGATAAATTTATCGTATTTGAAGATCAAGCCAATACCTCCTGCCAGATAATTTAAATGTCCAATAAATATGGTATGTAACTCTTTCTTAAATCCAGCTAATAATGTGACATCAAACTTCTTAATATTACCTTTTACGACATCACCAAAATAGAAATCGACAGGTAACTCTTTATCCATTAATGAATACAATGGATAATTATAATGAGAAGCATAATTAAATATGCAGGCAACTTTTGGTTTTATATTTACATTCATATCTTATCCAATCTGTAATTAAAGCCTTGCATCAATCATTTCTTTCGGAAGAATATTTTTCACATCATAAACGACTCCATAATCTTTTAAAAATGATCGCACGTTTATATTTTTGAAAACATCGTGCGCAACCGACAAAATTACGACATCAAAAGAATTCTTTAAGGATTCTAAATCTGTTGACTGTATGGATATATCGTATCCTTTCTTTACATCCTGTTGGTTTGCCCAAGGATCATAAACGACTATATTCTTAGTATATTCTGTTAATGTATTGTAGATATCCACCACCTTTGTATTGCGGATATCAGGGCAATTTTCTTTAAAGGTAACTCCAAGTATGAGGATTTTAGCATCCTTCACCATGATCCCTTTTTTATTCATTAAATCTATGACCTGATGAGCCACATAATCGCCCATACCATCATTCAGTCGACGTGCATCAGACATGATTCGCGGCAGATAGCCATACACCTGAGCTTTTTGAATCAAATAATATGGATCCACACTGATGCAATGGCCACCTACCAATCCAGGTTTCAACTTGATAAAATTCCATTTTGATGAAGCAGCTTCAATGACGTCGTTG
>Ga0209430_1001256_pt1 | contig 19575 bp, 19 predicted proteins | sample BarGraIncub1133A_FD_184504 | JGI IMG/M metagenome (GOLD analysis project Ga0209430, IMG submission 184504) | Arctic peat soil microbial communities from Barrow, Alaska - Barrow Graham LP Incubations 11-33A (SPAdes) (version 2) | ecosystem: Environmental > Terrestrial > Soil > Wetlands > Peat... | reverse complement strand
CGCCAGTATCACGAATATGCCCTCCTGCTGCCATATGATCTAAAATCACCCTGCGCAGCTGTGTATCTCTTTTTGCTGAGGAAAGGTCGGCAGGTTGTCCGCCAAATACCCTTATAAGTGTGTTGTTATCATATCCCAATACAGGAACCAGATGAAATTCTTTTTGAAATTTCACAATATTCGAGGATTCCGGCAGCAATTTCTGATACTGGGCATCGAAAAGCCAGGTCGTGCATGTGAAGGCGTGGACGGACCGTTCGGGAAAATGTCTGGAAAAAAACTCTTTAGCCCTACGCATCGACTCAACGCATTCTCCATGGTCCATCCTGCTGTCCCCGGGTATGTGGATGTCCAGCACCGGAGCTCCCTTTGCCAGAACCTGCACCCATTCATCCTCTTTTAACTCCACCATCTTCCGAATTGCAAACCCATCCGGTGAAATAGGATTTCCTATGACATAGCCTTCCTCTACTTTCAGCTGCGACAGCCATGCGTGTTCTCGGTCATATATATCGTTAGTACCATCTACCTGTCCATCATCTCTGAACTGTACACCTGGTGCGGACAGTACAATCACACTTCTATCCTTCTTGTTTCTGTAAACAATAATGTCAAGGGAACAAGTACAGAAAACGAATTGAAGGCGCCCGAGCCTATAGAGCCTGCCTGTAAAATGAAATATGAGCCATAGAATAATTACCTTTTCAAGACCCCATCTGCCATGTTGATGGAAATATTCTGTCATCCACAATTTCAGATCACTGAAGGTATGGGCCGTTACATCGTGTGGTATCCCTTTTGCTTCATTGAATTTTAATATTCTATCCGTGCCTGATATCAAGATAAGAATATAGAATAAAGATTCCTTTTGTCCCATATAACGGTGCAATGAAGGAAAAACACAAGACCAGGGATTACTTGCCAGGTCAGTTTCAAAAAGCAAATAATGACAGTGCCAGGCGAATCTCGCAAGAAGGGGATCCAATCTAATGATACGGGCTGTTCCGAGTAGTACATCAATTACTTCCTCAGGCAATTTCAAAATAGAATTAATCCCCAGCAGCCATCTGTCTTCCAAAAACGGAATATTAGTTTCAGGAATGATTTCCATAGATGTTTTCCAAGTATTCTCCCAATATTCGGGGACATTCTCCAGCTTCAGCAGCTCCTTGGTTTTATTAAAGCATTCAAATTCATACTTCATCATGGTATACCTTTCTGATAATAAAAAATTATACTTGCTGCTCCTAAATCATGAAATGCTATATATGCACTCCACCCCCGGCTGATATAAATATCGAAGCATAGATAAACTTGATTCCATCCATGCTTCGATATGCGTCCTATCTATTTAATCCCTTGCTTTGTTGCTTCTGCATTTACCTCATTGATCATCTCCTGCAAACCTTTCTTGTTATAGTTATCTATCATATCTTTATACATCTTGTCTACAGATTCTGTACCAAGGGTGATTTTAACCATATCATTAAGTACCAGATCAAACCATTGGAATTTTAGTTTTGCCGGCGTGATGATATTAGTCACTGCTAAATTAACTGCAGGCGCTTTTGTATATTTCAGATACCAATCGAGATTGTCCTTGCCCAACTTAAGAATGTCCTGATTGTAGCCCGGATCAGCATATGTTATCTGCTGCCCCCATTGGACCAAAAATGGAAAACCGGCAGTGAAAGGGTATATATCCGCAAGCGGCTTGAATTGTCCGGTTGTCGGATCTTTAGGACGGGTTATGGCAATCTTGTCTCCAGCTTTAGTATAATCCTTATCTTTAATACCATATCGCAGTAATTCCGTACCTTCGTCTGAAATCAGGTAATCATAAAGCGACAAGATTCTGTCCAGCTTCTTGTCATCCACATTGTTGTTGATATAGCTCTCGGACCACGCCGCAGGTTGAATGAAATGGTATCTGTTCCCGTCGGGTGCAGGCCATATGTGGATCGGTGTCATATTATCAAGATATTCCTTATCTGGGTAATTCTTAGTCCATTTATTATACACATAATCCCGCTGATGATCTAGATAGGTTGACCAGAAAATAGCTCCAGCCTTGCCGCCAGCAAATTTATCGAAGCCGACATCCCCCTTGATTGTCGCAAAATCTTTGTCCAGGACTCCTTCTGTATACATTCTCCGTAGTGCTTTAAAACCCTCTAAAGTTCCCGGTGCCATAAAAGAAGGCATATATTTTCCGTTGGCATCCTTATACCAGAGATTAGTAATAGGCGACATGCCACTGAATCCAAAGAAAATCCAGTCAGCATAGCATGCACCAATCTGACTTGTCGTGATGCCTATAACACCTTTTGTACCATCAGGGTTCTTTGTGCTGAAATCTTTGAGCATTTGCAGAAATTCTTCGAAATTTTTAGGTTCATTGGTATATCCCAGTTTCTCCATCCAATCTTTGCGAACCAGGATAGCCCTGTCTCCGGCCCACCAGTTGGCATCCGTATAACATAACCGGGGTATGGCATAGGAATTGCCATTATATTTCGTTACCTGACTATCTGGAAGATTCATATACTTGTTCAGGTTAGGGTATTTGCTTAAATCTGGCAGCTGTTTCACAACCCCCTGCTCCACCCAATCTGAAAAAGTCTTTGTGCCCAAAGCACCCGTGGAAAATACATCGGGGAGCGATCCTGATGCAGCCCATATATTGATTTTTTCCCCGTAAGAGTCCCATGACAGGTTGGTGGCTTTCAAAGTAATGTTTAAATCCTTTGAAATCTTGTTGTAAACAGCATCCTTACCATCTGTCCAGTTTGTATTGATATCCCAAAGGGCAAGGGAAATTTCAATATGGTCCTTGAATTGATTACTCGCCGCTGATGTCTCAGATGATTTTTCCTGAGTTGATGCAGCACTCTCTGTAGTTGAAGTTGACGCGCTAGTGTTGTTTGTCGATCCTCCGCAGCCTGTCAGCACTGCACTGATAAGTACGAAGACTAGAACCTGAGATATGAACGCATTAAACTTTTTCATAGTATCTTCCTCCTTCTATTAACTAAAATTTTAAGGTTTTATCTTCAACACCCACTTTTACCCTTTCTCCTTATCATGAGTCAGCCTAGCAGATATAAGCATCCCACTCATGATACTGATGTAAGCTAAAGCAGGTCGTTAAGACCATTAATGCTGTTCTTAATGACTTATTCCTTGATGGACCCTAACATGATCCCTTTTGTAAAATATTTTTGCAGGAACGGGTAAACAAGAAGGATAGGGACGCAAGTAATAACAACAACCGCCATTTTTACCCCCTGTGTAAAGACAGGCTTTCTGGAAGCTGCAATCGCTTTTCCGACACCTCCCCCTGTCGAGTTTTCCATGTTTACTATCAAATTCCTTAATACAATTTGCAGAGGTTGAAGTTCCTGTTTATTGAGGAACAGCATGGCAATATACCATTCATTCCATCTATCAACCGCATAAAATAGCGATATAGTAGCTATAATAGGTAAGGAAATAGGAATAACAATCCTGAAGAAAATATACAGATCATTGGCCCCGTCTATTTTGGCGGACTCCTCCACACTTACAGGTATGTTAAGAAAATAGGTTTTCATAATAATAAAATAAAAGGTATTGATTGCCAGAGGAAAGATCATTACAAGCAGGTTATTGACCAGATTGAGACTCCTGATAGTGAGATAGTAAGGTATCAGACCACCTGTAAAGAACATGGTGAACACAATGAAATTCAGAATCAACTTTCTGCCGGGCAAATATTTTTTCGAGAGAGCATACGCTGCAGACGCTGTAACAAACAAGCTGAAAAGTGTACCGAATACGGTTATCCCAATGGATATAAGCCCTCCCCTTATGACATCCGTACTGAGTAATAATAGCTTATAGGCAGTAAGGTCGATACTGGTAGGTATGATATATAAAAGCTGTTTATTTATGTCACTATAACTTGCAAAGGATATAATCACTAGATAATAAAATGGGAAAAAGGATAAAATGGTAAAAAACGAGAGAAATATCAAAAGGAATATATTAAAGACATTAGTCCTTTTCCTGGTTCTGTTGAAATACAAAGCTTTTCGCATTATGACCCTCCACTAATTAAAATATTCCTTCTTCGCCTATAACTCTTATCAAACCGTTGACCCCGAACAACAATACGAAATTGATAACGGATTTGAATAATCCAATAGCCGTAGAACTACCCCAATCCGAACCCAATAAAATAGATCTTCGAAAAACGTATGTATCGATGATATCTGCCTTATCCATGACGGCGCCGTTGTAAAGGTTGAGTATCTGGTCGAAACCGGCGTTCATTACGTTTCCAGCCGCAAGAATCAAAAGAATGGCGGCTGTACTGCGTATACCGGGCCAAGTAATATGTATGAGCCTTTGCCAACGATTTGCACCGTCTATATCCGATGCTTCGTAGAGTTCAGAATTAATACCAGCTACCGCCGCCAGATAAATAATTGTATTCCATCCTGCATCTTTCCATACATCAGTTATATACAGCATAGGTCTGAAAGTGGAGGCGTTCGTAAGAAAATTCATCTTCTCCAGTCCTAAAACAACAAACAACTGATTTACCACACCACTATCGGATAAAAGATTAAACATCATCGCTGACACAACAACCCAGGACACGAAATGGGGGAATGTGAATACCGTCTGGAAAAAGCGCTTCGTCCTCTCTCTGGAAATTTCGTTTAGTAGCAGAGCCGTTATAATGGGAGCTGGAAAACCAATAACCAATTTCCAAAAGCTGATTACAACTGTATTTGCAGTAACCCGCCAGAAATCCGGATCATTGAACACTCCCTTGAAATTCGCAAGCCCAACAAAAGGACTTCCAAGTATACCTTCCTTGTAAGAAAAGTCCTGGAATGCCAAAGTGATTCCATATATCGGAAAGTAGTAGAAAATAATATAAAAAACTATTGCCGGTAGTAACATTAAATAAAGATACCTATATTTTAAGACCTGTTCCCAGATTGAATTACTCTTTCTTTGCTGTAGTACACTTACCTTCCCATGTATAACCCTTGTATTCATATACTGCCCCCTTAGAGATGACATTTGCAACCGAATGCCGCGACTTCATATATGATTATACTATACGTACCTTTCTCTATAAAAGGTACGTAGGTTAGTTCTTTTTGTAAAATATTCAACAGTTTAACGTAGCATTATCTGTGATACCTGACAACACGTGCAAAATCATTTTATTTTTTGTTGGCCCGAAACTGTGATGGAGTGAATCCGGTTATCTTTTTAAAGATTTTATTAAAATAAAAATAGTCGTTAAATCCACACTTTACCCCAATCTCACCAATTGATAAATCCGATTCCCTTAAAAGCTCACTGGCGTAACTTATCCGCATATCACTAATATATTGGGTGAAGGTTTTGCCTACTTTCTTTTTAAATAGTTGACATATGTATTTCGGGTTTATATAATACTTCTGTGATATGTACTGGATGGATATTTCCTTTCGGAAGTTATCGTCAACGTAGTGAAGGATCGACTTCAAAGTTTTATTTTTAACTTCTTTGTACATAGAATCTGTCATACCTTGCAGACTTTTGACAGCAAGCTCTTTCAAGTAATCTATCATGCTATGCACGTTGCTGAAAGACCCGATCAACTGGTCGAAGCTATACACATAGTCTTCCCCTTGTTCCGGTTTCTGTCTGAATATAAAAGATATGACCGTATTGAAAAAGCGAAAAGCATGCCGGATATTATATTCTCCGTTTTGGAAAAGAGTGTGGCTTTCAATGAACGCGTTCTCGATGGAGCTCATGTCTTTCTTTTGCAGCACTTCAGCCAGCTTAATAAAAAAATGGTCCAGGTCATTTTGCTTAATAGTACCAATTTTGTATACATCATTCCGGCCTGTGATATAGAAATGGTAGGCAGCAATCTCCGCTTCTTCAAAGGCTTCATAGACTTCCTGGATAGTGGTGATACTCCTTCCGATTCCTATCCCTTTGACTGCACCTTCGGTATAAGGCTTCAATTTCCCGATTAAAACCGATGTGTCAAGATCCTCCAGCAAATGCAGGGTCTTGTGCGGTCCGACCTTAAAGCTGACTGCAGCTAATGTTTCATGGAAATCAATATATTTATCTCCTATAAAAACCACTACAACAGCTTGGCTCCCTCCTTTCCATTCCACACCTATTTCAGCAAGTGCACCTGGCAGATCTAATTGCTCTCCGCCTTCTGGGCCGTCCTCCAGTAATCGGAACAAGTCCAGCTGCTTTTGAGTTTTTCGCTTAATGATATTTCCCGCGTTTTCCAGAAGTCTCTCAATTTCCTTAGGATTGACAGGTTTCAGGCAGTATCCCAGTACACCGTAGTTCAATGCCTTCTGTACATATTCAAATTCCGCATAACCGCTGACTAAAACAAACAATATGCCGGGAAAAGCAGTACTTGCTTTCTCTATCAATTCCAAACCGCTCATACCGGGCATTCGGACATCTGCAAACACCAAATCCGGTTTCAGCTGTTGGCAAAGCTCCAGCGCCTGAAGTCCGTTATACGCCTGACCAATAACCTGGAAATCATACTCTTCCCAGTTGACACGTATTTTTAGACTTTCAACTACCCATTTTTCATCGTCTGCAATAATTACACTATACATTCTGTCCACCTTTGGCCGGAAGCTTCAAAACAACCTCCGTACCTTCTCTCAGCGCGCTGTTGACCGTTATCCCATACATCGGCCCGAAAGAAAGCTTGAGCCGACTGTCTACATTTATCAGGCCTATATTCAGGTGCCTGTCACCTTCCACACAATATCTATCCGGACCCGAACTCAGTTCCTTCCTGATTCTTTTCAATGTGTTGATATCCATCCCTATTCCATCATCCTTCACACTTATGTATAGGTCGCTCTTATTATCAATTCGTGCACTTATCCACAAATGGCCCTTTTCCATCTTCATCTCAAGTCCGTGGTATATGGCGTTCTCTACCACCGGCTGAAGTATAACCTTAGGTATTTTAAGGTCTTGTACCTCTGGCGGGAAATCAAAAGTGATATCAAATCGCCCGGAAAACCTGATCTCCTGAATTTGCAGAAAGGATTTGACAATCTCCAGTTCATCACGCAGGGGTACTTCATCCAGTCCATTAATACTATAACGGAAAATTCTTCCTAGTGATGAAGTAATATTTACTATGCTGTCATTTTTTTTCGCAGAAGCGATACCTGCAACAGTTTCTAACGTATTACAGAGAAAGTGAGGATTGATCTGACTTCTCAAAAACCCTAGTTCTGCTTGTTTTTGCCTGATCTCTGTTTCATACAGCTTGGAATTCGTATCAAGTAGCTTATAGGTAAGGTTGTCAATTTCATCAAGCATGCCGTTGAATTTTTCAGCCATGATTGTGATTTCCGCATACCCTGTCAATTGTACCTTTTCCTTCAAGTTTTCGAGTTTTCTTGAAGACATGAATTGAATCAGATTTTTAAGAGGGTTGACGATATTGTTGACGATAAAAAAGAATGGTATGGATAATAGCACTACAGCAGCTATTAAAATTACAATATCCATTCTCTGGATGTTGACGATATCAGCAAACAATACCCTTTCCGGTGTGACACTGATAATCTTCCCACCGATTTCCGGGAGTTCCTCCATTTGTATGACCTGCTTCTCCCCGTTAACTGCAAGTGTAACTGGTCCTTTACCCCCGCCTTTTTTAATATAATCCGAGATGGACTTCAATAATTCATCCTCGTTTTTTGTATTGTACCCGCCATAGGCTTTGTTATCTCTATCCACCAGGAAAATTCTTGTTCCGTGAAGTTCCGGCACATTCATATCCCCAATCAAGGCATTGGCTTCTATGATCACAGAAGCTTTTCCTATAACGGTTCCCACCTTGTTGTAAGAGTCACCGTTCCTTAAAACGGAATATACGTTTACCCCTGCAACCAGACATTGATTTTTTCCACTTTTTAACATAAAGTCCTTAATCCCGCTGTAATGTGGCTCACCTCTATCGGAAAAATTGTCAAGTTCCCCTTTAACAAGGTCCCAACCACTATTAATATCATAGTAGTTACCCTCCATATCGACCAGAACAATATCCAATATTCCTTGTTTCATATCCTTCATATTAATTAGGGTATTCCATAGCATATTTCTCTTTTCCAGTTTGTTCAGCGGATCCTGTGGGGCACCCACCAGAAATTCCTGAGAAATGGGATTATAGCTGACATTTGAAATGATACGTGAAATAACATCGCTATTGTACTGTACATTTTTTCGCATTTGTAGGATGATCTGAGATGTATATTCCTTGCTCCGGTTATTAACAAAATAATGCATTTGTAAATAAGTAATACTGATTATTAAAGACATGACAAAAAGAGTCAAGGCTGCTAGTATAAGTAATTGCGATCTAATAGGCAGAGCTTTAAAAGACTTTTTCATAATATAACCACCTCATCGGATTACAAAACCAGGCTGCCGAAACACTCTGGCCTGTGAAAATCAGGAACATCCTTTTTTATTGGGTTCCAGCACCCATAATGCGGATACTGCGTTTTGTCACCACACTTGTAAAAATTACCGCTCATATGATATCCCTTAACAAAATGTATTTTTCCAAAAAATTCTGTAATGAATTGGTAAGGGATTAAATATTCTATTGTCCACGCAGGACCTTCATAAAAATTAATTGAAAGAATATCAACTGATGAACGTATACCGAATATTCCGGGCGAAATGTCCGATATGAGCCGCCTGTTTAATCTGCTACAGCCAATGCCAAGGAGCAATACTCCTGCCGCGTTTACCTCAAAATTCAGATACCTGTCGTCACAGTCGGGATTGGGTTTGAAGAAGAATTCAACACAGCTGTCTTCAAATACATTTGAATTGTACTTCAGATTTCTTACAACAATTTTTTCTTCATAAGACTTGAATATTAAATGAAGCCCGGATTCCGACCGGCATAAGGAAAATTCAGTTTTAGGCATATAATTGTTTGTATTCCACGGATAACACCCGATCTGTCCTTTGGTTATTCCATATTCAAGCTTCATTGGCATTATCCGCCTTTCTTCTTTATGTTTGCACTACCTGTATCCCGAAAGATTTAATTTCTTTTAAATAATTTTTGTCTGATTTTGAATTAGTTATGATATAATCTATTTCATTTAATGACGCCTGCTTTGAAAGTGTTGTCTTCTGGAATTTGGTATTATCAGCCAGCACAAAAACTGATTTAGCCTGTTTTATTAGTATTCTTTCAATTTCTGCTTCGAAAGGATTTGGTGTAGTTATCCCAAACTCTATTGATATGGAATCGGCACCTATAAAAGCTTTATCAACATATGCTGTTTCAAGTTGTTTAAGTGCTGATGGTCCTACTGTAACGCCAGAAATGCTGCGTATTATGCCGCCTACAATCTGTACTTCTATATTTGAGTTTTTATATAGTTCTACAGCCGTTAATATGGAATCGGTAATCACAATTGAATCCTTTAAATTATTAAGAAGTTTTGCCAGTTCAAGGATTGTTGTTCCTCCCCCAAGCATGATGATGTCACCATCATTTATAAATTTCCGTGCAGCCATTGCAATTTCCTTTTTTTCGATAATTCTTTGGACACTTTTATTTTCGACGGACTCTTCCAGAAATAAATCTCCGTTACTTATTGCTCCTCCATATGTGCGGATTAACATTCCATTTTTCTGCAAATCATTTAAATGTCTCCTGGCAGTTGAACCGGATATACCGAAATGCTTTTCAAGTTCGGAAACGGAAATTCTTCCTTTTTCATTAAGCAACTTCAAGATTAACTGCTCTCTCTCTTTTGTAAAAATACCCTCATCACTCATAACAAATAACCTTTCTCCAACACATGAACAAATTGTTCAAATTTGAGCATAAATAAAATTAATCTGCGTATCCTGTTTTATTATACTATATGTTTTTATTAATCACAACAGTACGATTATACTTATTGATAACAGCACTAATCCGCCCATTTCCAACTAACGAGTTGTTGCATATAATAATATATTTATGATTAATATTGATTAATTCAATATTATAGTATTGACATTATAATCATAATTGAATTATTATAGTCATAACATGTAATATATTAATCACGAATATCATTTGTCTAAAAGAGGAATAAACATATGAAGAGACTGAAGCCTTTAAACTATGAAAAACTAAAATATTCCCATATTATAGGAACTGGAGGCATTGGTTCCGGTATATTCTTCAAACTTGAAGGAAACCATACCCTTGGTAGAAACGAAAGTCGTCCCGGTAAATTAGTTGCATGTAAGGATTATTGCAAGCAGCACATAATACTGCACTATGCAACTGTATTGTTAGGAGCAGATCCCTTGGGAGACTTTAAAGTGTATCCTGTAGGCAGGGTTGGAGATGATGAACAAGGTCAGAGCCTTATTATGGAAATGAAAAATGTAGGAATGACTGTTGATCATGTCTTAATTACAAGCAACACCAGCACACTTTTTAGCGTATGTTTCCAATATGCAGACAGCACCGGCGGAAATATTACAACTTCCGAAAACGCAAGCAGCAAAGTTGAGCCTGATGACATAGCGACATTTTTCAAATCTTTCGAGGATAGTGCAGGAGACGAAATAATCCTTGCTGCTCCCGAGGTTCCATTACCAACAAGGATAAAGCTTTTGGAAAAAGGGAAAGAAAGGGGAAGCTTTAATGTAGCGTCTATTCTTTCTTCCGAAGTAAATGAGTTCAGACTTCTTGGCGGATTTTCCACAACCGACCTCCTCCATGTAAACATCGATGAGGCAAAGTCCATTGCAGGTATATATGATGAATATGCTGACAGCAAGGTAGTTGTTGATAAATGCCTTGCAGCTCTCAAGCAGGTTAATCCTTCAATACTTTTAGTAGTAACTGACGGTCCTAATGGCAGTTATTGCAGTCAGAATGGTCACATAGAGTATATACCTGCTCTAAGAACTACAGCGGTGGCGACTGGAGGTGCTGGAGATGCCTATCTGTCAGGTCTGATAACAGGTCTATGCTGTGGACTCCCATTTATTAAAGGGAAACAAGATAGGTTTTTTTCCGAAACTCCATTGGAATGTGCTGCGGAATTGGGTACGCTCCTTGCTTCGCTATCAGTTACTTCGCCTGATACTATTTACAGGGATGCTGACGCAGAATTGTTATACAAATTTGCTGTAAAGAATAAAGTAAGGTTTTCTTCCAAAGTCTTGAACCTTTTTTCTTCTTTCATTCCCCAAACTTTTTAAAAGTAAATAAGATACTTCATAACAACAAACTGATTATATAATTTCTGGAGGTAATAAAAATGGTAGATGTTAAGGATCTTTACAAATGGTGCTGCATTCCGGTTGAAAAGCTGGTAAATCATCCTGATTTAAAAATTCCATTCCAATTGGTTAAAGATTCAGATGAAATGGGAGCGGTTATGGCAAGGGAATTTGTAGAGGAAATAAAGGCAGCAAATAAAGAAGGCCGCGATATTAGAGCCATCGTACCATGCGGTCCAAAGTCATGGTATACTCCCTTTGCAAGAATCGTAAACGAAGAAAAGGTTTCACTGCATAATTTACAAGTCTTTCATATGGATGAATGCCTTGACTGGGAAGGAAAACTTTTGGCCGAAAATGACCCCTACAATTTTAGGACGTTTATGGAAAAGTATTTTTATGGTGACGTAGATAAAGACCTTGCAGTACCTGAAGAGCACAGGTATTTTCTTACACCTTCGAAGATTGATTCCATCAGAGAGAAAATTGAACAAGCTCCTATTGACATAACCTTAGGTGGATGGGGTCAGGATGGACACGTCGCATATAACCAGGCCAGGAGGCATCCATACAGCCACATTACATTGGAGCAGCTTAGCAATGCTGATATAAGAATACAGGAAAACAATCTGGATACCATCATCGCATTGGCAAACCGTTCCTTTGGGTGTGCATATCAGTTTGTACCTCCTATGTCGGTAACTCTTGGCATAAGGCAATGCTTATCTGCAAGAAAAGTGCGAATTTTCAGTGATACAGGCTCCTGGAAACAGACAGCCCTCCGTGTTGCTTTGTTCTCGCCTGAAACTGCAGAGTATCCGATGACCTTGCTACAGAGGCACCAAGATACTGTAATTACTGCAACGTACGAAACTGCCAGACATCCCATAGCTGAAAACCCTGATTGGCAATTCAAAGGAATAAATATTTGACATCCAATTTCTGGCCGCTATTTTGCAAAAATTGATAATGGAGGTAAAACGATATGGCATTCAAAGTAAGGTTGATACAGCACTTTAAACCAGACATGCGCCAAGAGTTTATGGAGCTTGAAAAGGAATTTTCATTACTTGAACAAACAGTTGTCGAATTCCCAAAGGGCAAGCGTTTACTTGTTTATTCCGGGCGTGAACCGGATAATACTCTTATATGGGAATGTGAGTTTTGTGATTTACAGGAGGTCTACAAAGTTTTGTCGTATTACCAGAATGACAAAAGGCATGATGACCTGTTTCAGAAGCAAAAGCCATATATACTGGATACATATACTGAAATTTATCAAGTATTCGAAGGGAAATGAAATGAAGACTGTAATTCATAATGGAAACGTCATTAAAGAAGATGGTATCATTCCGAACGCCAGTATCCTTATTGAGACGGACAGGATTATTGACATCATAAACGAACCATACCCCAGTATAGCTGACGCAAAGTATATAGATGCCAACGGTAACTATATTTCTCCGGGGTTTATTGATACCCATGTCCACGGGGGTGGTGGGTTTGATATAATGGATGGTACCGAAGAAGCAGTTACTGAGATTGCTTATACGCATTTAAAATACGGAATGACCTCATTCGTTCCCACAACCCTTACGGCTTCAGAAGAGAGACTGTTTAAGGCAATTGATACTGTGGAATATGTCAAAAATCAGGATTATATCGGCTCAAGAATTCTTGGTATTCACCTGGAGGGTCCTTATATATCCCATACCTATAAGGGTGCCCAGAATCCCAGATATATAGCAGTCCCCTCCAACGGGCATTATAAAAGGTTTCTAGATCATTCACCATCAATCAAAAGAATATCTGCAGCGCCAGAGTTGGATGGTGCAATGGAGATGGCAAGAGACCTTAAAGAAAGGGGAATTGTTGTCGCAGTGGCTCATTCCGATGCTGATTTTTCCTGTATGGAACTGGCAGCACAAAATGGCTTTTCCCATATCACTCATATGTTTAACGGGATGTCGGCTTTAAAGAGTCCGGATTATTACTGCAGGGGAGGTGTAGTAGAGGGGGGCCTTATTTTGGACGAATTCACTGCAGAAATAATTGCAGATGGTAAGCACATGCCTGGAGAAATGTTAAGGCTTCTCTATAAATGCAAGGGACCGGATAAAATGATACTTACTACAGATGCTATGCGAGCTACCGACATGCCATATGGAATTTATGATTTAGGGGGTCTTGAAGTACTTATAGATGACGGTGTAGCCATGCTGAGCGACCGCACCTCCTTTGCAGGAAGTATTGCAACGGCAGACCGTCTGGTTCGGACAGCATACAGGCTGGCTGGAATTCCTCTCGCAATTGCAGTAAAAATGATTTCCATAAATCCTGCAAAGCTTATAGGAGTGGATAAGGAGCTTGGATCAATAGATATAGGAAAAATTGCGGACATAGTTATATTTGATGATGATATAAATATAAAAACAGTAATTCAATCAGGCAAAATTATTATCCAAAATTAGCTTTCGCAATCTCATTCTGAGCACTTTATAGTAAATACATTCACTTGCTTAATCAAATTTTTTGAAGTTAATTCTTTTTGAAATTTCTTATTCAAATGCTTTTATTACCTTTGGTTCTTCATGTCTTAAGAGCGCATTAAGTTTTTATTGCAGGTAAGAATAAAACTTCAAATCTTTATTGAAAGCAACGGGGTTACATTCTGCAAAGTCAATTTTACTAGCGTAGAAAATATAAATTGCATTCGCTAAGTATTTTTTTCTAAAAGCGTAACAAACAATTGTTTTAGACATCAATTACTCTTTATGCAGACTGTCGGAAATAGACAATACATTCGCCAGATTACATTCATGAATCCTTAAATGCATAAAAATAAAAGAGAGAACAATTATCATTCACACACTACCTAAGCGGTAAAAATACCGAAAACATACTCCAAACACACACTTTTGACTTTACCTTAATATAACCCTCTTGTTTTGATATAATCTCTCTTGCCAAATACAAGCCTATCCCCACGCCCTCCTCATTTTCCTCAAAACCAACCCCTTTATCCGGCACAATTACATTTTTATCCTGCTTTCCATTAACTAATTAATCTTTTCCAACTGGCTTCCCGAGGTTCCAACAATAGCGACAAATTCGCCTTCTTCTATTTCAAGATTTACTCCATCAAGTGCCTTTACTAAATTATCATCTTTACCATAATATTTCTTTAACTCTTCAGTTTTTAATATATTCATAAGCTCATCTCCATTAAAAAAATTCAGACTATATAACCTGCTATAGTCTGAATTATAAAGCACACTTCTTACAATTTAGTGACAGAAACTAAAAATCAATAATCGTGTCCAACATCAAGAGCCTTCATTTCCTCGGGAATCATATGATGCTTCTTCTTAGGCAAAACTTTTTTAAGTGCTGCTTCAAAACTCTCTTTAGAAATAATACCAGTCTTAGCAAGCAATTTTCCTAAAATAATAATATTTGCATATGTCAAATTACCCATATCTGAAGCCAGCTGAGTTGCAGGAACTCCAACAAAATCAACGTCTGTTCTCTTTGGCTTTGCTTCTACTAATGAGCTGTCAGCAATAATCAAGCCACCTTTTACAACAATTTTTTCAAACTTTTCTAGGGACGGTCCATTCATAACTATTAAAACATTTGCATTATCTAGTATTGGTGAACCTACAGGCTCATCGGAGATAACAACGCTACAGTTAGCTGTTCCACCTCTCATTTCAGGGCCATAAGATGGTAGCCAAGAAACATATTTTCCTTCCAACATTCCAGCATATGCAAGTAACTTACCTGCTGATAGTATTCCCTGCCCACCAAAACCTGCAATTATTAGCTCAAGCTGATTCATATTCTACACCTCCAAATCCTTTCCTTTAAAGTTACCTAGAGGATAGAACGGTAGCATGTTCTGTTCCAACCATTTAAGTGAATCTATTGGATTTAGACCCCAGTTTGTTGGACATGTAGATAAAATTTCAACAATAGAGAAGCCCTTTTTCGCCCTTTGAACCTCAAATGCTTTTTTAATAGCAGCCTTGGCATTCTTAATATTCTTTACATCATGTACTGATGCTCTTTCAACAAACACAGCTCCCTCTAATGTAGCAAGCATTTCACAAACCTTAATTGGAAAACCATGAATTTCAGGCTTTCTGCCATAGGGTGATGTTGTAGTAACCTGATTTAGTAATGTAGTTGGAGCCATCTGACCAGATGTCATACCATAAATAGCATTGTTAACAAAAACTGTAGTTATTTTTTCGCCTCTAGCTGCTGCGTGAACTATTTCAGCTGTTCCTATAGCTGCAAGATCTCCATCACCTTGATAAGTAAATACAAAATTATCAGGATTTACTCTCTTAATACCTGTAGCTACTGCTGGTGCTCTGCCATGAGCAGCTTGAACCATATCGCAGTTAAAATATTCATAATTGTTATAGCTACAGCCAACAGGTGAAACACCTATTGTTGTACCTTCTATATCTAATTCATCAATTACCTCAGCTATTAGCCTGTGTACTATTCCATGAGTACATCCTGGACAATAATGCTGAGATACATCTTTTAAAGCATGTGGTCTTTTAAATACAGTTGCCATTTCTTCCCCTCCATTCACAAATCCTATTTATTTAAGATTTCCTTTATTTTGTTTAAAATTTCTTTTTGACTCGGAACCATACCACCCATACGTCCATAGAAATGTACTGGGCATTTACCATTAATTGCAAGACGTACATCCTCAACCATCTGCCCAGCACTAAGTTCAACACTAAGGAATGCTTTTGGTGTCTCGGCATATTGTTCGAAAGCTGCATTTGGGAAAGGCCATAGCGTAATCGGACGAATGAGCCCTACCTTGATACCCTCTTTTTCAGCCATCTTTATAACATTTTTGATTATACGAGCAACGGTGCCATAAGCTGTTACAATTATATCTGCATTCTCACAGTTAAACGTCTCAACACGAACTTCATTCTTTTCAATCTGCCTGTACTTTGCCTGTAGCTTTAGATTATGGTTTTCAAGCACCTCAGGCTGAATGTAGATAGATGTAATGTCATTACTCTCTCTCTGCATTTTAGTCCCTGTAGCTGCCCACTTTTTGTCATCGTGATATATATCTTCTTTATCTTTAAATTCAACGGCTTCCATCATCTGACCTAGCATGCCGTCACCCAATATCATCGTAAGTATTCTGTACTTGTCAGCTATGTTAAAGGCTTCAACTGTTAATTCATAAAGCTCTTGAACACTAGATGGCGCGAGAACTACATTTTTGTAGTCACCGTGTCCCCCACCCTTTACAGCCTGAAAATAATCACACTGTGCAGGTAGAATACCACCTAAACCAGGACCGCAGCGTACGATATTTACTATTACTGCAGGAAGCTCTGCCCCTGCTATATAGGATATACCTTCTTGTTTCAAGCTAATTCCAGGGCTTGATGAGGATGTTAGCACACGTGCGCCTGCTGCTGCTGCACCGTATACCATGTTGATTGCTGCTATTTCGCTCTCAGCCTGAACAAAAGTACCATTTATTTCAGGCATCTTTTTTGCCAAATAGTGAGCAACTTCAGTTTGTGGTGTAATAGGATATCCGAAATAATGCTTACAACCAGCTCTTAGAGCAGCCTCTGCAATTACTTCATTACCTTTCATCAATAATTTCTCTGCCATTTTTTCCTCCAACCAGTCATATTTTATGACCTATAATAAACTCTTCAATGTCTTTACTTTTCCACTTCAATAACGCAATCAGGACAAATTGTAGCACAGAAGGCGCAACCAATACATTTATCCATTTCGTCCACTCCAGCAGGATGAAAACCCTTCTGATTCAATTTATCAGATTTCATTATGACAATTTTCTTAGGACATACTGTAGTGCAAAGCTTACAGCCCTTGCATCTTTCCTCATGAAATATCACTTTTGCCATTACCATAACCTCACTTATAATTTATTAAAATTTTTCTTAATTTAGCAAATTAATAACTTAAAACTATTGTTAATTATAAAACTCTTTGACACCTTTTGCAAGTTATGCGGGGAAAAACGTCATAACTTACTGAATTTAGTTTACTCTAATCCAGTATCCCCTTATACTTATCTTCCTTGTACTTCGCAAGCTCCATCATCACACCCGACAACGTTTTGCCCTCATTCTTCATATCATCAATGTAGAAATCTGCTTTAATACGACCATAACGTAAAATAAGCGCTCTGTCAATGAAATTTTCAATCTCACTTATATGATGAGTACTTATGAGTATAGTTTCGTTCTCTTTAATACTAGAGGCCATTAGCTTTATAAAATCGCGTCTGGTAAACAGGTCTTCTCCTAGAAAAGGCTCATCCATGATTATATATTTTGCCATTTTAGCAAATCCTGCGCATATCTCCAGCTTGGCTTTTTGACCAAAGGAAAAGGTTCTTATCTTTTTATATGGTTCTAAATCAAAAAACTTTATTAGTTTCTCATACCGTTCCGTATTGAAGCGTATAAAGTATTGTGATAGAAACTGACCATATTCATGAGGTGACAGGTGAGGAAAATAGCTTCCCTCCTGTGTTATGAACGCCATTTGGTCGTACATTTGCTTTGGCGGCTTTCCATCTATTAAAACCTCACCCTCTGTGAGCTCAGCAAGCCCCATAATTATTTTTAGCATAGTGCTTTTTCCAGAACCATTCTCCCCCAGTATTCCGACAATCTCACCAGTATTAAAAGTTACACTCTCACTCATTAATCCCAATGCTCTTATACCATAATACTTTTTTACATTCTTTAGCTCTATCATATCCTTTTCTCCCTAACTTCTTAATTTCACTCATAAGTATCAATTGCCAAACCTAGCTTTTACTAGGGCTATCGTTTACATTTTAACTGCATTCTGCGATTATTTACCTTTAACCTCTATGCCATAAAACTTCCTAGTATCGTTCATACCATAAGCATAACTATTTAAATTCTTTTGTCTGTCAAATTCCTTGTCCTGGTCTGCATCAGACATGATCTCTCCTTTAAACAAGAGCTCGCTGTTGGGCTTAGCTGTGTCATATACAAGCAACATATAATGTTTTGTCTTTAGTTCCTCAAGTGATATGTTATTATCAGCTTTATTGGTAAGATAACAGAAAACAAAGAGTTTATTATTTATAGCTGTTACATTCTCAAAGTATAGCGGATTGTTTTCATTGTTCAAATCTAGTCCTTTTACAAAATGTTCTAATGTGAAAGCTTTTCCTAGCTTTACGCTTACCAGCAAATTTATATCTTCATTAAAGCAAACACTCAATACATCATCATTAACAAAAACTTGATAATTGTTGTTGATTTTATCTCTTTTAAAATCAGTTACCTTAAGTTCGTCTATTAGTTGACCACTTTTAGGATCATACGCTCTGAAGGTCAGCACATCATCTATCAACATATATAGAACAATCTTATCCTGAACATTTTCAATCCCCAACACATCTATATTGTGGTTATCCAGACTGAAGCTTGTTATCTCAGTTGTTTTTCCTAAATTGCTTTGATTCTCCCAATTTGGCCACGTAGCCCACTCATCTACCCCGAAAACACCATTACTACCTGATGCACTTTTATCTGACAATACAGTAAAATACAACTTTCCGTTTATAAATGTAAAGGCGCAGTTTTCATTGCTGTTTCTGGCAGGAAGTCTATCGTTTGAGCCTCCTGAGGGAAAGGAAACTATAGACTTCGTTTTTGGATCATTGCTATTATCTTTAGAATAAGTTCTTTTGAATTCAAATTCTTTTGAATCCGACTTATTTTTAACGCCGGTATTTACTCTTACTAAATCCTGCCCTTTATTATCCTCTCTTTTACCCAGATTTACATATGCATCTATTTTATCCACATAGGTAATAACATCAATATATTGATTGGTTTCTGGCTGAGCGTCACTACCATTCACTGCCGTATTCTTACCCTCTTCAGACGGCTTTTCAATTACATCAACATTTGCATCCTTTGCTATATTGCTCTCAAGATTATAGGAATATAGCACTCCACCAATGTATAACCGAAAATCTGCGTATGAAATTTTTACGCAGATTTTTTGCTAAATTCATCTAAATTTCTTTTGCTTCTTACGATGAATCCTCAAATCTTCATCCAAATTCCACTATTTTTGTCATTGCCTTTCGATAATATTTTGATTTTTAATTATACACCCTAAAAAAATGTAAACTTCTCAAACTATCCACAGCTAGTCTATTTAAAAACTATTTTCATCCAC
>Ga0209430_1001255_pt1 | contig 19579 bp, 20 predicted proteins | sample BarGraIncub1133A_FD_184504 | JGI IMG/M metagenome (GOLD analysis project Ga0209430, IMG submission 184504) | Arctic peat soil microbial communities from Barrow, Alaska - Barrow Graham LP Incubations 11-33A (SPAdes) (version 2) | ecosystem: Environmental > Terrestrial > Soil > Wetlands > Peat... | reverse complement strand
AGAGGTGCCCGCCGATGGCCAGTGAGTCCTGCAGATGATCCGCCGCCACCCGCAACTGACGCGGCGAGAAGTACATGAGCGTGTTGCGGCAGAAGATGACATCCAGGCTTGATGTCTCATCCGGCATCACCCGCTCGCCGGAGGCCAGATTATGGTGCGCGAACTTGACCATCTCGCGGATCTCGGACCTGAGCTCCCACCTGCCGGGCGCGACCGGCGTGAAGTAGTCCCGGGTGAACGACTCCGGGGTCTCGCGCAACGACCACTTCGTGTACCTCGCGGCCTTGGCAAGCGCCAGAGCGGCGCGGTCGATATCCGTCGCGAGGATGGACACGCTGACGGCACCGCTGAGTGCCAGCGCCCTTCTGCATGCGATCGCGATCGAGTAGGGCTCGGCGCCGTCGGAGCAGCCGGCGCTCCAGATACGAATGGAGCCGGGATGCGCTCGAGCGAGCTCGGGCAGGATGTGCCGCTCGAGAGCCGCGAATGACTTCGGGTCGCGGAAGAAGTAGGTCTCGTTGATCGTCAGGCAGCTCTCGAAGTGCGTGATCTGCTCGGTCGTGGCGCTCCCGGTGAGGATCGCCGCGACCAGACCGGTCGAGGCGGCGAAGCCCGCGCGTGGGGCGGCGGCTTCCAGTGCCCGCGAGAGATCGGCCCACTTCCCCGACGGGAAGTGGAGTCCCATGCGGTCGTCGACGAAGTCGGCCAGCGCCGCGAGTTCCTGAGGAGATACGCGGGCGGCGGTCATGTCGGGTCGCCCAACGGCGCGACCTCGAAGAGTCCGGAGAACTCCTCCTGGGTGACCACGCGATCGATCGCGAGCTCCAACACGATGCCCTCATCGTCACGCAATGCGCGACTGAGACAGTCCGCTCCGAGCGGTTCACAGTCGTCATCTGCCGGCGCGAAGAGGCGTTCGCTGATCCCGATCACCGCGTCGACGGGCAGGACGATCACCGCCCGAGACGTCCTGGCGATCACCATGCAGTCTGTGACCGCGATCGGCCTGCCCTCGAGCCGCAGACGCAGGCGAAGATCGACCACGGGAACAATGTCGCCCCCCACGTCGATGACGCCCGCGAAGACACCGGGAGCGGTGACCACCGGTGTGATCTCGACCGCGCGCACCACGCGAGACACCGTTCCTAACGGGATGGAGTATCTCTGCCCCTCGACCAGGACGATGAGGTCCGCGGTCGTGCGCTCGACCCCATCGGGCAAGTCCAAGACGGCAACGCCTCCCCATTCGATGAACACCCTGACTACGTCGACAGCTGGAAGTGGTCCTCACGGAAGAGGGCGACGCAGACCCTGGACACCTCAGCGTCGTAGAGGCGTCCGACGCCCCGCTCGATCTCGGCCAGCGCCGCATCGATCCCGAGAGCGGGCCGGTAGGGACGATGCGACACCATCGCCTCGACGACATCGGCCACCGCGAGCCGGTCGACCGCCGCGGCCAAGGTATCGAAGCTCTCCGCGACTATGCCGGAGCCGGAGTCGTGGAGCATCTCGATGATCAGCCTGGGGTCGCCAGGGTTGTCCTCGACGATAGGGAGCTTTCGAGCCGGGTCCACTTATGCTTCGCCACCCGGAAGCTTCACGATCGACAGCCAGAATTCCTCGATGGAGCGGACGACCTTCACGAACTGGTTGAGGTCGACCGGTTTCGTGATGTAGCAGTTCGCGTGGAGGTCGTAGGCGCTCAGGATGTCGAGCCCGGCTGACGATGATGTAAGCACGATGACCGGGACCCTTCGCAGCGCGGGATCGGCCTTCATCTCCGCCAAGACCTCGCGGCCGTCCTTCTTGGGCAGGTTGAGGTCGAGCAGGACCAGGCCCTGCGGCCCCGCATCGGCGTAGGTGCCCTCGTGGCGCAGGAATGCCAGCGCCTCCACACCGTCCTCCACGACGTTGAGCGTGCTGCTGATCGGCCCCTCTTTGAGGACCTCCCGCGTGAGGCGCACGTCACCGGGGTTGTCCTCGACGAGCAGTATCTGGATGGGAGCCGAGGCGTTCATTCGCGCTCCTTCACTCAGCCCACCGAGAGGTTGAGGTTCTGCTCGCTTCGCTTGAGAGTCTCCGCTGCACGCGCCAGCCCTGCCCCCGACCGCAAGGCCGCCGAGAGTCGGTCCCATCCCGATCCGATCATCTTCGAATCCATGCGGGGGACCCCTGCCCCATACGAAGCGGGCGCGCGCGCACCCCACGAGTGGGAATGTACCCCCGGTCAGCAGTCGCCAACCCGCTACGCGCCGCGCACGAACTCCTTGGCCACATACGGCGACGTGAAGAGCGACAAGGTCGACGAGTAGCCGGGGACGAAGACGATCGGCTCGCCGATGGCGGGCGCGACCGACAGGTCCTCCACGTCGAGCACGAGGTGGTCGCTCGAGGCGCCGAGCACGATCACGCGCGGATCGACCGGCGTGAGTTGCTCCGGCACGACGTCCTGCCGCCCGATCGCGCAGATCGCGCGGAGGCGGTCTCCCCGGTCCTCGAATGAGGGGACGTTGCCGAAGGCGTCCTGCGCGCACGTGCCGATCGGCAACGAGGGCTTCACCTTGCACTCGATCACCGGGGCGGAGACGGTCACCGCATCCTCGTGGAGTTCGAGTCCGGGTATCTGCTCGCGGGTCGCGGGGTCGACGCCCAGCATGATCGCCTCGCCGAGGCGCAGGTTGTCGATCGAACGGGGCGCCCTGCCGGAGATGACCGGCGCAATCGACGTGGAACTGCCGCCCGATACGAGCAGCCGTTTGCCGAGCTGCCGCTGCGCGGAAGCTGCGAGCTCCGACAGCAGACCGAGGTTGCCCTCGTCGGGGACGATCGCGCCGTAGCACGTCAGGCTCGCTCCGATGCCGAGTATCTCGATGTTCGAACAAAGCGCCGCCCGTTCGAGGAAACCCGGAAGCTCAGTCGGCATCATGCCCTCACGCAGGTCGCCGATATCCACCATGGCGACGATCCCGTACCGCGTTCCCACGCGCGCGGCCGCGGCATCGAGCGCCTCGACGATGTCCATCTCGCTCACGACGGAGACGTCGGAGTACCGGACCGCGTCCTCGGCGACACCCGGAGCCGGAGCGCGCACCAGCCAGATCGGCGCCAGTATCCCGGCCGCGCGCAGCCTCGCGGCGTTCTCGATGCGTGACTCCCCGAGGGCCACAGCACCGCCGGCCAGCATCGCTCGGCCGATCTCCGGCGCCCCGCAGGTGACTTTGGTGACGCCGACCACGTCGACACCCGGAAGCCGCTCGACCAGCCTCCGCGTATTGTCGACGATCTTGTCGAGGTCGACGGTGACGGTCGCCTGTGCGAGTTGCATGCGGCTTTCCTCCTACAGCCCCGTGCTGCGGCGCATGAGCGCCGTCACGGCATCGGCTTCGAAGTACCCGGACAGCGCGCCACAGCACGCGAACACGTAATCACGATCCAGGACGCAGCGTGCATCGTGTGGGGGCATGAGACTGCCTCCACCCTCGTGGCCCAGGGTCCCGGCGAGCAGGGACTCCCCCTCGGGCAGACGGGTCAGCGCACCGCCGGTACCGATGACGATCCGGCACGCGGTGAGGTCGCGTCCCTGAACGACGGTCTGGCGACCGGTGGGCGTGTAGAGGTGCTTCAGCTGCCCCGCATGCCTTTGCATGGCGGTGACGGCAGCGACGCGTGCGAGGAGCACCGCGGCCTCGATCTCCGAGGCGGTTCGCGGGATCGCCGGCGGCAGCGGATCAGGACGCAGCGCGGGCGCCAACAGCGCCGCGACGTGTTCGGCGCTGATGAACGTCCCGAGGTCGCCTTCGACCGTCCGCTTGCTGTGGGGTTCGGGATCCGTGCGCATCCCGGCCAGCTCGGGGCTTCCATCGGTGATCGAGTGCACGTCAGTGGTCGCTCCGCCGACGTCGATGACGATCAGGTCACCGACCGCCTTCGCGAACAGCTCCGCAGCGAGCAGCACCGCGCCCGGTGTGGGCAGGATGTGACCCGTCACGAACCCGGCGATGCGCTCCATCCCCGGCGCGTGCGTGATGTGCTCCTCGAAGGCGTCGTGGATCACGGCGCGGGCCGGCACTATGTCCAACTCGTCCACGCCCGGGTAGACATTCGCGGTGACGCGCACCCGGAACCCGGCGGGCTCGAGGATGTCCCGCGCCTCGTCTGCAGCACGCGAGTTGCCCCCGTAGACGACGATGGGGCGGATCTCCAACTCGGTCAGCCGCCGTGCGTTGTAGAGCACGGTGTCGCTGTCCCCGCCCTCGACGCCCCCGGCCAGCAATATGAGGCTCGGCTGCACAGCTGCGATCCGCTGAAGGTCGTGATCGCGCAGCCTCCCGGAGGTCTGGTACTCCACGACGGCACCTGCGCCCAGTGCGGCCTCTCGGGCGGCGGTAGCGGTCATTCGTTGCGTCAGGCCGTGCACGGTCATGCGCAGGCCGCCAGCTGCCGAGCTCGTCGCCAGCGTCACATCGGGGGCGAGCGGTCCGAGGCGCGACTCGAGGTCGGCGCGTGCTGCGCTCACGCCGATCGACACGTCACCGTCTGCCACGGACGTGGGAGCGACGCCTTGGCCGAGGAGCACCGGCGGCGTGACCGACGAGGAACTCAGCCCGTCGAAGGCTGAGACGGTCGTCGTGGTCGAGCCGACCTCAGCGACGAGCGCGTCGATGCGTCGGGCTTCAGGCATCCCGGCTAGCCTTTCGGTCGGTGGCGGGCGCCCGCTGGAGGCGCCTCTCGGGGAGAGCGCCAAGTCGGCGCTGTCACATGCGCCGATCGTAGCACCAGCGCGTGCCGGGGGGTCGCTCCGCGCCGAACCTCGACGGAACGACGTCGGGGCCGGACCGCCAGGCCCGGCCCCGTGGGGCATCGTCGTACCGCTCCTACGAGGCGGGCACTCCGGCAAGCGCCGCCTCGGCCGACTGCAGCCGCTCGATCACAAGCGCACACGCGACCGGCGCCTGCTGGAAGAGCGGCAGCTCCGCGCACCCGGCCCGGATCGCATCGCCGAGTTCGGCGTCACCGAGGTTCCCGGTCACCCACGCCGCGAGAGCGTCTGCCGAGAACACCGGATCGAGCCCCGTGGTCACCCTCACGAACTCGGCGACCGACAGGATCGGCACCGGCTGGAACCCGCCGTGCTTGCCCACGAGGCTCACGTGGAAGCGGTCCTCGTACGGCTGCTCGGCGACGAAGCGCTCTGCCGCCTCCGGGGTCATCGGCTCGAATCCGGCCATCACGCGACCCCCAGCTTCTTGGCTTCTTCGAGGACATCGGCCACGTTCTCCAGGTCCAGGCCCTTGAGGGTCTCGCGCGTAGGCCATCCGGACTTCGAGTCCCACCCTTCGAGGGCGTAGAAGCGCGTCTTGAACTCCTCGAACCCGGCGCGATCGATCGAACGGCCGACGCAGTTGATGTACTCCCACTTGCCGTCGACCTTGCCCGCCATCGGGTAGAGGGGCCCGACAAGGCTCGTCTCGAGCTTCTTGTCGTAGATGTACGACGCGAACTTGACGATGTCGCGGTGCCTGCCCTGCAGCGCCCAGATCGCGTTGTCCAGGTTGAAGATCCGGCGACCGAGTTCGATCCCCTTGGCGAACGTGATGTCCTGCCCGGTCACGGCGTTCCAGAACTTCGGCTCGCCGTCCCCGGTGATGCCCACGTTGTCATCGCGGTTGTAGTTGGTGAAGTCCGGCCAGCGGAAGTCGCAGTACAGCGCGCTCTGCTTCCAGAAGCGCCCGTAGTGGCCCTGCCACACGACCAGCTTGGCGATCGACTCCGAGTAGATGTTCTCGGTGCTGAAGTCGAGCATCGCGGTGTCACCCGCGTACGGCACCATCTTCGACGAGGCGATCTTGGCGTACTCCTCCGCCGAGACGGGCATCGCCTTCCCTACCATCATGTGCTTGATGACGCTCCAGAAGTTGGTGTTGAAGCAGTGAAGGTTCATGTCACGTTCACCCATGATCGATCCATAGCCCCACTCGATCTCGGCGCGCGGATCGTAGCCGTGGTTGGCGTATCCCCAGTACGGGAAGTCGAGGATGCCCGCGGCGAAGTCCTTCTCGAGACGGCCCCACTTCTCGGCAGCGCGCACGAAGCCATGAGCAAGGTCCTCGCCGATGCCCTGGCGGTAGGCGATCTTGGTGATCAGGTCCACGGCGAAGTCGGCCTCACCGACACGCGACATGTCGAGGTCGGTGTCGATCTCCTTGCCGGCCCCGAGCACGCCCATCTTGCCGAGCGCGTAGAGGTAGCCGATGCCCTGCATCAGCTCGTAGGAGTTGACGCCCATCTTCTGGACGAGGTCGGTGGCGATGAAGGAGGCCTCCGTGCCCTTGCCGTGCGCGAGCACGTCGAAGGCCTTGTACATCGAGGTCTCCTGGCAGGAGGACTCGTTCGCGATTCCGGTATCGAACCTCGCCCGGCACCCGTTGATGCAGCCCTGGCACGCCTGAGGCCCCTTGGCTCCCTTCGGAGGGGTGCCGTACATGAGCACGGGCGCCGGGTCGACGCCGAAGCTCGGCCCATTGGGATGGGCCGGCTGGCCCGGCTTGGCGGCGTATTCGTCCTTGGCCCACAGGCGTGCGTTGAACAGCCCCGCGGGGTCGGCCACCTCGACAGAGCCGGTGCCGACGACGCTGATCGCCTTGAGGTTCTTGGATCCGAAGACCGCGCCGAAGCCGCCTTGGCCCGCAGCGTTCCCAGCATCGTGCACCAAGCAGCCGAGGGTGGAGAGGTTCTCGCCCGCGGGGCCCGTGGTGATGATCGCGGGCTTCTGCGTCGTACGCCCGCCATCGCGGCTCTTGCCGACCTCGGTCCACCCGTGGATCTCATCGTCCTTCTGCTTCCAGATGAGCTTCTGGGTCTCCTGGGTGTCCTTGCCCCACAGGCCAGCAGCGTCGCGGAAGACGACCTTGTCGTTGACGATGTCGATCCAAACGGGCTTGTCGGCCTTGCCCTCGAGGACGATGCCGTCCCAGCCCGCGTACTTGAGCTGTCCGCCGAAGCGGCCGCCGAAGTTGGAGCGCGTGAACCAGTTGATCGGGTACGACGTGGCGCCGATGCCCTGCACCTCGACACGACCGGATGCGGAGGGCACCATCGTGCCGCTGAGCGGCGAGGTCATGATCGTCACGACGTTGGCGGGGTCGAGCCCCGATACCGTCTTGTCCTTGCAGAGGTCCCAGAACAGGGCCGAGCCGATACCGTGGCCGCCTCCCCATTCCGCGTACTTCTCGGTCTCGATGGCCGAAGACGTGCGAGCGGTCAGATCCAACCTGAGGATCTTCCCGGCGTATCCACCTGTTGCCATGTCACTACCTTCCAAGTCAGCCGCGATCGGTCGTCTCGTGCGCGATCGTGCGGCGATCAGTGTGCGGACGGTGCGGTTGCGGGTGCGGAGGGAGCGACCTTGCCTTCATCGTCGATGGCAAAGCCGAGCGCCGCCCAACCCGCGTCGCGCAAGTTGACGTCGTAGCCTCGATCGGACTGCAGCGGGACGTCTTTGGTGAAGCTGATCGCGCCGACCGGGCAGACGGCTACGCACGCCTGCTGACCGCCCGGTCCGCCATCGGCGTCCATGAACGGAGTGTCGAGGCACAGGTCGCACTTCTGCGCGTGTCTGTCCTCGAAGTTCCAGTCGGCGCGGCTGGCGTCGAAGGGGCACGCGTTCACGCACCGCTGACATCCCACGCACTTCGCCACGTCGACCGTACGGACGCCGGTCTTCTTGTCCACGTGCAGCGCGGTCGTCGGGCATGCCTCGACGCATGCGGGTGACGGGCACTGGCGGCACTGGGAGATGGCCTTGTCGTTCGGGTACTTCGCGAACGGGTCCTGCACCACCTGGATGCGGGAGAGCGACAGGCTCTGGACGCCGTGATGCGTGAGCGAGCAGGCCATCATGCACGTGTTGCAGCCCTGGCACTTCTTCGAGTCCACCAGCAGATAGCCCCCGGACGCGGGAATGGCGAAGACCTCGTCGGGGAGCAGGAATCCCTTGAAGAGGGAGCCGCCGAGGACGACGCCCAAGCCCACCCCGCCGAATCCCGTGAGGAACTGCCTGCGAGAGATCGTGCCCGCATGCTCGGCAGGAACGGCCGTCTCCGCAGGGTCCTTGTCCTTATCAACCATCAGTTGTTCCCTTCAGAATCGTCAGTGCCCGCCGCAGCGTCCGCCCCTGGCTCGATGTAGCCGAGCTCAGCGAGCCAACCGGCGTGCTCATGCTTCGCGTACTCGAGGTCCACGTAACCCGTGAACATGGAACGCAACACGGGCCAGCTCATGGGCAGGACGGCCGCGAAGAACACGTGTGCGAGGAAGAATGCGAGCATCGCAACGGTCGCGATGTCATGCACGGGGGTCACGATCGCCATCGCCTGCACGGGGACGTCGACCGCGTGCGCCGCAACCTTGAGCAGCCCCGTGAGGATGATCAGCACCGTCGAGGCGAGCGCGAGGATGTAGGCCATCTTCTCGCTCTCGAAGTACTTGCGCTCGGGCGGCATCGTGAACTTCTTGAAGCCGAGCAGGAGCCCGTAGTGCCGCTTGGTGAATCCGATCGCGTCCTTCGTCGGCAGATGCTCCCTGAATCGCTTCTTCTCCAGAAGCGTGTTCGCACCGTAGTAGAAGGTGCCGAACAGAAACACGACCGCCGCCGCGAAGTGGACGTCCATCGTGGCCCACACCGGCTCGCCGCTCCCGACGAGCGCAGGCACGAACCAAAGTCCGAGAAGGATGCCGCTGACCAGCAGCACCGCCGTTCCGATCCCGTGCGCCCAATGCTCGAGGATCGCCGCAGCGTCGTGCCTGAGCACGCGGTCGCCCTCTACCACCGGGTCGCGCCGTTTGGTGAGCCCCGCCGCCAGAACGCCTACGAACGGAGCGAGCCACACGAGCCACGTGGCCGAGTCGAACAAGAGCTCTCGTTCCATACAGATACCCCTTCCCCTCGTACTTGGATGTCCGGTCCGCCCACGAGAGGAGCAATTCCGATGCCATGCTACCCACTATTCCATTTCGGGTAGCAAGATAACCTCACTGACAATCAGCCGCACCTTAGCAACTCGCTGAAGTGCATCTTTCTTTCCTACCCATGATTCTCCCGCAGGGTTTTGGTGATGCGGCGGCCCTGCCAGGCGTGCTAGTCTTCGTCGAAAGGGCGGCCAGTGCCGCTCTCGAGGAGATTGGGTAGACGTGGCTCCCGATATCGACCCCAACGAGGCGGCAAAGGTGTTCGAGGCGCTCGAGGCAGGGCGTCTCGACCAGCTCTTCACCGAGGCGAACACCGACTACTACGGGCGCGAGGGCTTCGAGTCGCTGCGATACGGTGTCGGAGTACCGCGCGAGTCCGTTTGGCGCCTGATCTCCGCGATCCGACGATCGGCCGGTCTGCTCGTCCTAGAAAGCGCCTGGGGCGACTTCCAGGTCCGCGTCACACCGACCGCGCAGCTCATGCAGGCGCTGTACGAGGTGGACACATGGACGGCGCGCAGCATGCTCGGACGCACCGAACTCCCCCCCGACGAGGAGTGGATCGTCCAGGATCGGCTGCTCGTCGAGGAGGCGGTGCTCGTGGCCCTCGGCGAGACTCAAGACACCGAACCCGAGGCCGACGACGTCTCCGCGACCCGCGCCGAGGTCATCGCCGCGCTCTACGACGACGCATCCCCCACAAGCGAGGCCAGCATCATCGCCATGCGCTTCTATCGCACGATGCGCGCCCTGCCGGATGCGCGTACCCAGGCCATCACGCCTGCGTACGTCATGGAGATCCACCGCCTGCTGCGCGGGGACGACCCGAGTGCGGGCATCCTGAGGTCGACCGACACGCCTGTCAGCGGGTCACGTCCGCTCGACCTCGCGACCCCTCCGGCCCGCATCCTCGGAGAGCTGCAGGCTATGCACGCGTACTCGGAGAGCCGCGACGTCCCCTTCGTCCACCCGCTGATCAAGACCCTCGCGCTGGCGTGGTGGATCCCACGGGTCAGGCCGTTCGACGAATACAACCACGTGGTCGCCCGACTCATCTCGATGGCGTACGCGTTGCGGCACGGCTACCGGGTGACCAGCATCATCGACTGGGCCCGGGCGCTGCGCGAGATCGCCGACGACGATGCGGACCTGACGGCACGCGTGATCCACCAGCTCGAGGTCATCTCGCGTTCCAACGAAATCGTTGAGGAAGAGCTGCGCCGACGCGTCACCAGGTACCGCGAGGTCATGGCACGCTTCGCCGCTCTCGACATCAACCACCGCCAGGCACTGATCCTGGACCGTGCTCTGCGCGCTCCGGAGACCGACTTCACCATCAAGCACCACGCACGCACCCGGATGCTCGGCTACGAGACCGCGCGGCAGGACTTCACGAAGCTCGTCGCGGCGGGATATCTGGAACATCGGCGGCGCGGGAAGGCGTTCGTCTTCCGCCTCGCTCCGGACGCGGAGAGGACGCTCTCGAAGCGGCTCGGCTGACGCGCAAGATGCACCACTCCCGGCGTGCGACACCACGCCGGCGTTCCTCACAGCGACAAGCTCGACCACAAACGCCCGATGGCCATTCCCGCTCCGGGAATGGCCATCGGGCGTTTGCCTGACCGGTGAGCTGCGCCCCTACATACCCCGCTCGCGCATGTTCTTGACGATGAACGAGGCGACGTCGATACCGTGGGTCCGGCGCCCGAAGCCCGCGTCCATGCCCCACGAACGCGCAAGCTCGTCGGTGACCTGGGTCCCGCCGGCGATGAGCAGTACGCGATCGCGGATGCCCTTCTCACGGGCCAGGTCGGCGAGCTTCTCCATGTTGCGGCGGTGCATGTCCCCGTGCGTGATGATCGTGGAGAGCAGCACGATCTGCGCGCCATGCTCGATCGCGGCGTCCAGCAGCTTCTCAACGGGCACCGACGTCCCGAGATGCGTGCAGGTGAAGCCCCACTTCTCGAGGCCGCCGTGCTTGATGTCGAGGATCTCGTACATGCCTACGGAGTGTTCGTCCATGCCGACCGTGGCGGCGACACAGCGCAGCCCACGCTCTGCCACGAACTCCCTGATCTCCTCGTCGGAGAGCGACTCGGGCGGCTCGGGGATGACCAGCGTCTTCGGGTCGATGGCGGTCGCCAGGGTGCCCTTGAGCTCGATGAGCGTGCCTTCGGCGGGGTGCATGACCTGTCGGTGGATGACCTCGCACTCGGTGAGGTTCATCGAACGGCCCAGCTCGAGCGCGGCGGCCTCGGCGACGCGCTGCCCGACCGGCAGGAACATGGTCACGACCACCACGCCGTCCCCCGCCCACTGCACCTCCGGCTTTATGAGGCCCTTCTCGCGCAGCTCGGCGGTGGCGGCCAGACGCACATCCACGTTGTCCTCGGGATCGAGCTCGTCGGTGTACGGCACCTTGTCGTGGTCGCACAGCGTGCAGCCGCCGATGGGATCGCACGCTCGACCCGAGCCCTCGGGAAGGTGGTTCACGCCGAAGTGGTGGCACACGGGCGCCATGTAGTCGCCGGCGCGCTCCACGATCGTCCCGACCGCCACGCCGCCTGCCGACTTCCGCACGATGCCGTCGTCATTGGTCTCCGGGTACTCGCCGGAGTCCACGAAGTACGCGTCTTCCACGGAGGCGAAGTACCCGCCGTCGCAAACCATCGCCTCGAGGAACAGCACCGCGCGTTCCTTGATCTCGCGCACGCGCGCCTTCAGCTCGGGGCTCTCGCGGTCGAGCTTGATCATGTCGCGCAGACCGTCCATGCCGACGAGAGACTGACGCGCCGTGTTGACCGCGTGCACGTTGTTGTAGTGCCACGGCACGTTGCGACCCTCGTCGGGCGTGATGGTCGACTGGATGTCCGCGCTAGTCAGCCGCGAGATCATCATGTTCATGACCTGCGAGACCGTGGCGTCGCGGCCGTCCGACTCCATGTAGCGGGTGTTCTGCTGGGCACGCATCTTGTATTCGCCGAAGAGGTCACGCAGTGCGACGGCGTACGGCAGGTCCATGCGCATGCAGGGTGCCGGCGACGCGTCGGGCGGCACGGTGGACAGCGCGATGTTCTCCTTCGCCATCCCGACGGAAACAGAGAAGGCGCAGTTGATGGCGTGCTGGACGAGCAGCTCGGGCATGACCTTCCACGCCTTCACCGCGGTCGCGTTCGCGTTGTGTGCGCCGTCGATCTGCAGCATGCCGACGGACCCCATGACCAGCTTCGCCACGGCCGCGTCGACGAAGCTGCGGTACATGTTGATGTTGCGGTACAGCACGTTGTACTGCGGATCCTGGTGGGCGCCGTTGACGCCCTCCTCGGCGAACATGACGGCCATCTCGGGGCCGGCGACGCCGCTCACGTAGCTGTGGAAGTTGATCGGGCGGCCGACCTCATCCTCGATCAGGTCGAGTGCCTTGCGCGTGAGGCGCACCTGCTTGCGCGTGACGGCGATACCGCCCGTGCCTTCGGGGGTGCCCTCGATCAGTCCGTCGATGTGGCTCTGACCCGCAGTGCGGATGACCATCATATGGTCGGCCCCGTGCCACGCGGCCATGCGCATCCTACGAATGTCGTCCTCGACGCGACCGGACGCGATCTCGGTGGTGACGACGCAGTCGGGCTGCGGGTCGATGTCGTCGAAGTAGTGCGCCGCCGGCAGTGGGATGCTGCGCTCCAGACCCTTCGAGGTCTCCTTGTAGTCGAACTCGTAGAGGTGCTGGTCCGGTACCTGCTCTCGCCAATGCCAGCCCGAGCGGCGGGGACGGTAGTGCTCCAGCCCCTCGAGCAGACCGGCGACGTCGAGCTTCTCATTCGGATCCAGAGCGCGCATGTCATCGTTGCTCACAGCGCGCCTCCCCACTTGGCCTCGACCAGATCCCACCCGTCGCCCGCGGCCAACCCGGCCGCCGCGATCGGGGCGTCGCATTCGAGCTCCTGCGAGCAGTACAGGACGATGTTGCCGGCGCCGTGCCCGAGCAGCCCGCGCTTCTCGCACTCCGCCACCACGGCCATGCACGTCTGCGAGTCCACGCCCATGCGCATCAGGACGCTGCGCTCGATCGACGGGGATGTGTTGGTGCGGGCCAGCTCGACGAGCGGGTCGACGACCTGCTGCGCCAAGGACCAGAAGCGGGCCTCCAGCTGCTCGTCGGTCAGCTCCTGAAGATGTGCGCGAGCCTCTTTGAACGTGTCTTCACGAGCCAAGTCAGGCCTCCTTGAGTGCCGAAATGATCGCCTCGACCGTCGAGGCGTCGGTGTTCGTGTCGCTGGCGAGGAACTCGATGTCGTCGGTCGTCGGCGCGTAGCCTTCGCCGGCGTGCGCGAGCGCGTTGCGCACGTAGCTGCGCCGCATCTTGCCCATGTCGAAGTCCTTCGCACGGATCTGCTCCGGACGCTCCGGTATCACGATGCTCTTGCCCGGGACGCTCTCCGTCGGGTCGCCGAGTCGCACTTCGACCCCGTTGGCGCGGGCGAAGTTGAGCTGCGCCCAGTGGTGCTTGCCGGCACCCGTGTACTCGGTCTCCTGCACCACGACGGTCGCGTCGCGCGGCAGGTCGCGCGCCAGCGAGATCGCCGCGGCCATCGCAGTATTGCCCGACGGCCCGCGCTCGAGACCCTCGAGCTTGGCCATCGCCTCGGTGACGTAGAAGACCTCGCCCTGGGTGACGGTGAGATACCGGTCCATGTAGCGCAGTGCCCGTGCGGCGTTGCGCGGCACGTCCGCGCGGTCGGGCCAAGTCGCGAAGGGCACGCCGAAGCCCGTGTGGCCCGTCGTGAAGCTCTTGCGATTGAAGTCAGCGTCCGAGGCCATGTGCAGGCCCGACAGGTCCACAGAGGCGCTCACGACCTGCGTCGAGGTCGCGCCCGCCCGCCGCAGCCCGCGCGCGGTGCCGGTGGTGTTGCCGCCGCCCGCGTGGGTGACCACCACGTGCGTGGGCGGTGCGCCGGTGAGCGCCGTCATCTCCTCGGCGAGTTCCCACCCGAGCGACTCGATGCCGGAGATACCGAAGGCGGAGTACAGCGATGCGGCGAGGTAGCCGGTGTCGTCGAGCAGTTCAAGCATGTGAGAGAAGAGCTCGGGACCCACGGAGAGCTGGATGACCTCGGCGCCGAACGCCTCGCAGATGCGGGACTTCTCGATGATCTCGGGCTGACCGACGTGGCGCGAGTCGAACGCCTCCTGGACGATGATGCAGTTGAGACTCGCGCGCGCGGCCTGGCTGGAGACGGCCGCGCCGTAGTTGCCGGACGTCGCGGCGATGACGCCGGCGTAGCCCTTCTCCTTGGCGACATGGATGCTGATGCTCGCGCGGCGGTCCTTGAACGATCCGGCCATGTTGGCGGCCTCGTCCTTCACGAACAGCCGCGCCCCACACCCCGGCTCGGCGTACGAGCGCACCAGGTCGGTGAGGTTGCGCAACTCGAGTAGCGGCGTCTTGCCGACACCTGCCACGAGCTGGATACCGATGATCTGCTCGAGCGAGTAGCCGTGAGCCGACATCATCGCCTCGTAGTCGAACGCGATGGGACTGCGCTCGAACTGCGCGTAGTCCATGCCCAGCGCCCGCTTCATGATCTCGCCCTTACGGGCGAGGATGGCCTCGGTCTTGCCTGCCATGTCAGCCACCCGCCTTGCGGTAGGCGGCCAGGCGGGCACGCAGGTCGCGGCCTATGGCCGTGAGCTCCGGCGCCGGCCTGCCGAACGTGTGGAAGTAGCCGGGGTTGACCTCGGTCAGCGTCCCGGTCACGTCGCGGCCGGTCATCGTCTCGACCGAAACGGCCTCACCGACGGAGGCAGAGGCGCGCGCGAAACCCTTCACCCACATGCGGAGTGGCTGGGCGGCGGTGTCCTCGGGCAGATTCGTCGCGCGATCGACGGGCTCGAGCAGCACGCGCTCGACCTCCACCCAATCCCCCTCGGCACAGCGAGTCACATCGTCCATTTGTCGTCCGTCCCTAGGCCGTCGGTGACCAGAATCGAGGAAGCGGCATGTCCACCACGGTCACGATGCCGGGATTCGCCGCGCCGATGAGCGGGATGTAGTTGCCGATGCTCGCGTAGGTACCCTTGCCGCCCGGGACCTCCGGGGTGTTGGCGACGCTGATGTTCGGCTCGCCGATCACCTTGATGTAGTCGCCGGTCGTCACGCCCTCGAGGTCCGGGTGGATCTGCTGCGGGTGGACGAGCTCGATCTTGAGAACGCCCTTGCTGTAGGCCCGTGCGATGTGGCGGCAGCCAGCTACGTTGCCGGGGGCCACGTGCACATGCGGGGTGGAGCGCTCCACCGTGCTCACGATCGGCTCGCGGGTCTCGACGACCTCGTCGATCTCCCAGCCGAGCGCATAGCCGATCAGGCCGATGGACTCCTGGAACCCGATGTGGCCGACGATCGAGCCGTCGGCGATGCCGGCCTCGAACTGCTCGACCGTGGTGCCGACACCCTGGCTCGTCATGACTGTGGGCCCGAACGGCGAGAGGTCGTTGACCCGGGCGGCCTCGATCCGGTCGATGCGGAGGCAGGCGGAGCTGAGCAGGATCGGCAGCGCGTCGAGGATGAAGCCGGGGTTGATGCCCGTGCCGAGGACGCTCACGCCGTGCTCGCGTGCGAGTGCGTCGACGCGATCGGCCCACGCTGCGTCGCTCGCCCACGGATACGACAGCGTCTCCGCGATGCCGATGACGTCAGCGTCCGCGCGGATGGCGGCCTCGACCGGACCGGTGATCTCGTGAAGGTTGCTCGCGGTGAGCACGCACACGACGTCCGGCTTCAGCGCGAGCACGGCGTCGTGGTCCGCCGTGATGGCCACGTCATGCTCGTAGTGCTCCCCGAGCAGACCCCCGAGTGTCATCCCGTGCTTCTCGGGGTGACGATCGATCACGCCTACGAGTTCGATATCGTTCGGGCGGTCGAGGATGTAGCGGAGCAGGCCCTGGCCCATCATGCCTGCGCCCCAAACGGCGACCTTGATCATGCGGAGTCCTCCTTGGTGGCATACAGAATCACACGACTCCTATGCACGATACCTTCCCCGAAGCCGCGGTGACAGGGTCGAGCGGGGGGTGGCGTTCTTCGCGGCGCTTAACTGGGGACTCGGCGACCTACAAGCTCGGTGGCCATACATCGCGTACGCGGCCGTCGGCAACATCGCTTCCGCGACGGTGGGCGCTTTGTGGGTCGTGCTGCGTCGTCCGGTCGACCTCTGAGGAACCGTCCCCTACCTCGCGATCGTGGTGGTATTCGCCATCATCGGCGCGATCCAGGCTCGCCAATCGATCGAAGCATGACTAACGAGAACCTCTTCCGATGAGCGCACTCGACGCATGGGAGCTCAAGCTGCTCGAAGGCTGGGAGGATGTCTTCAAGCGCGGGCAGCTGACATTCTGGGTCCTTCTCGCGCTGCGGGACGGCCCGAAGCACATGGCCGAGATCCGGCAATGGTTGACGGACATCGGCGACGGGGCGCTGACGGTCGAGGAACGGAGTCTGTACCGGGCGCTTCAGCGATTCCACGACTCCGAGCTCGTGAAGAGCACCTCCGTCTCGGGGAATCGGGGGCCGGATCGCAAGGTGTACGAGCTAAGCCCCATCGGCGAGCGTGTTCTGGTCGCCTTCATCGAGCGCGACATCCGGCTGTTCCTCAGACCCGAGGTGACGCGCCTGCTCAAGTCACACACCTGACTCGCGCGAGATCGTCGACCCAAGGCTTGGAACTCGAGTGCCGCGACCGATCGCACGCTCGAAGTTGCGACGAAAGCGTTGGTGAAGATGCGACCATGCTGTTCGAACATGGAATCTACGCTTGCCGCTCATCCCGCATCGATCGCGGGGAAGCCCCCATCACGGGCGGCAATGCAGCGACCTCGTTCAGAACAACTGCACAACCGAGGACATAGATGGCCGCTGTGGCCGGCGCAGTGTAGGCATGCGACACCGACGGGCCCATCAACGCCGTCGCAGCAGCAACCACAGGAACCGCGATGCCGAGGAAGTAGTAGCCCCGGCTTTGATAGAGCCATCCGTATGGCAGAAAGTGCGAGCCGAACAACACGGCTAGCACGAACGGCAGCCACACAGGGAAGACCAGCATGCACAGGATGATGATCGGCCAATAGAAGAGCTGAACGGCCGCAAGGATCCCCCCAAGATCGCTTAGGGGAGGCTCCTTGGCAAAGATGTCTCCCTTCAGTAGTCGCGAGATCAGAATGCCGAGCGGGAAGACCAGTCCCGTCCCAACCATGACCACGAAGCCCGCAGGCTTCGGCGGAACAAGAAGGAAGATGGCGCTGGCGGCGATCCAGAACGCCGCGCCTGCGATGGGCAGGCCTATGCCTTTCTTCGTGGCTGCTGCAAATCCTGCGCGATCGAACATTGGATACCCTTCAGATCGGTCATCTCATCCTGACGTGTTGCGCATGAGCGGCGCTCGGGCGCTGTCGCCATGATCGTCCGCCCCAAGCCTGCTCACGCTGTCGGCGCGCTCGTCTGTCACTGTCGCACTACCAGCGTCGCGAGATCGCCCGCAATCTTGACGAGCACGCCAGCCGGAAGTATCGGCGCATGTTCGGCTGCAGCCCGGCGTCCAATCGAGCGGTCTCTATCGGCTAAGAGTTGCACCCGGTACTGCGCGCGAACGACAGCCAACAGCTTCCCTGTGGATCGAGCTGAGTCCGTTCGAGAAACCGCTAGAGAGACGCTCCGCTCGAGCCGAGCGCTTAGCCGTATGCCACGCCGTCGGCGCGGAGACCTTCAGTCAGGACGTGCTCACGGCACTGGCGCCGGAGAGACGGACGCCGTGACGGGCGATGCCCGTGCCTCAGGCCCGGCGCCACCAATTGAACCTCTTGCGGGCAACGACCGGTGCGGCTTCGACGGTCTCCACCGTCTCGGGACCGCGGCGCGGAGTCATCGCGCGGACCAGAGCGACGATGAGCCATGCGATCACGGCATAGACGACGATCGCGACGAGCGCGCTCCATTCGAAGACCTCGCCGTTGATCGTCTGGACGCCCAGGATCGCATTGAATGGTGCCATGAAGATGCCCGAGAGGTCGTGTATCCACTGCACGAACCCTGACTGGGTGTTCGCGCCGACCAGCAGCAGGAAGAACCTCACAAGCAGGAGCAGCTCGACCACGCCGAACACGAACAGCACGACGCGCGAGATCCACGATCCGACCGACTCGCGAGATCCGGAGTAGATGCGGGTTGCCGACATGTCATGCTCCCCTTCGCGTTGGTCGATCGCCCAGTCCCCCTCCGTGGGCAAGCCACGGAGGGGGACTGGGCGATCCGGACTCAGCCCCTGCGACCCGTGATCAGGTTGTAGATGAGAACGATCACCGCGATAACGAGCAGAAGGTGGATCAGCCCGCCGCCGACATTCAACGAGAACCCCAGCAGCCACAAGATGACCAAGATGACGAAGATGGTCCACAACATGGGTTTGCCTCTCCCGAGCTCATTGACTCCCTGTCGATCGCACGAGACAGCAAGATCCGACTCGGCGTCACTCCGTCTATACCCCGCCAGCGCGCCGAGCCACCGATGTCACCAGGGCACAGTGCCCGCCCCCGAACGGGCGCCATCGCGCTCTTCGTCCTTGGGGCCCTTGGGAAGTAGCCGCGGGCGCCCCTAGCCGGCCCGTTTCGGGACGAGTACCCCGACGGCACCCGGCACGACCGTCACGTCCACCGGTGTGAGACCCGCATCCTCACCGTCGGCGAGCACCGCCTGCGGGAGCGTCGTTTCCAGGTGGATCTCCTTGCCGCGCCACCGGCTCATCATGCGCGGCTGTTGCCCTTGCGCGGCGTCCGCGGCACTCCCGATCAGGCCCGGCAGATCGGCCCGCTGCACGACGACCACGTCGAGCAGCCCGTCGGAGACGCCCACGTCATCTGCGATCCGCAGTCCCGAGACCCCGGTGCTCGCCGAGTTGGCGACCAACGCGGCCAGCCCCTCGCACTCGACCGCCTTTCCGTCGATGATCATGGAGTAAGTGGTCATGGGCGCGTCCGAGATGGCCATGAGCCCGGTGAACGCGTATGCGAGCCAGCCGAAGCGATCCTTCATGTCCTTGGTCGCGGCACTCACCATCTCGGCCTCGAACCCGGTGGTCAGTCGGAGCACGAACCACCGTTTCCCCGAGCGTCCGACGTCTACCCGCCTGACCTCACCGGCATCGCCCACGGCCAGTGCGGCGGCCTCTGCGAGTCCGAGCGGGATGCCGAGGTCGGCCGCGAGTGCGTTGCCCGTGCCGCCCGGGAGCAGCAGGATCGGCGGCCCGCCCTCGGCCAGGCCTGATACGACCTCGGATACGCTGCCATCCCCGCCGTAGACGGCGACGAGATCGTAGCCCTCGTCGGCCGCTTGCCGAGCCGCGGCCACGCCGTCGCCGCTCTTGTGCGTAATGTCGACTTCCCAGTCGATCCCGGCGGGGCCGAAGACATCGTTGAGCACACTCAAGACGGGCTCGGCCTGGCCGGCCGCGGGGTTGATGATGACCTTCACGCGCATGTCCGCCGCCTCCTTGGAAGTACGAGCGTCAGGCCGTCGACGGCCTCTGCCGGTTGAGCCAGTCCTTCTCGAACGCGCGGATACGCCGCT
>Ga0209430_1001254_pt1 | contig 19593 bp, 18 predicted proteins | sample BarGraIncub1133A_FD_184504 | JGI IMG/M metagenome (GOLD analysis project Ga0209430, IMG submission 184504) | Arctic peat soil microbial communities from Barrow, Alaska - Barrow Graham LP Incubations 11-33A (SPAdes) (version 2) | ecosystem: Environmental > Terrestrial > Soil > Wetlands > Peat... | reverse complement strand
TGGGAACCCACGCTTGGTTCCCAAACCCTTTCCGCGTTAGGATATAAAAGTAAATTTTAAAGATCAAAAATTAGTTTTTATATCCTCTCTGATGAAGCTAATTTTTATTATAAAGATAATTCTAATAGCAATATTGTACAGTTATATTAATATTTATTATTTATACCATTAATTTCAAATTCGAGTTTACTGACTAAACTACTATTGACAAATCCAAACCTCTATTTGTTTTGGCTGTACGTAACCGTCGTGCTAATTTGCGATGGGCTCGTTCTGCTAAATGTTAGTTATATAACTTTTATGTCGTTATATCCCCTTCTTATTCAACTTCCGGCATTTTTAGCCTTTGTGTTTGTATCAAGGCTTAACTTTATAAAGGTATTTTTTGTTCATTTGACACTTGTCGCTATAACCTCGTCGATCACTTTGATAGGTCTTATTATTTCATATTTTTTTGACTTCAATAGGGTAATTATGAATGTTTCTTGCTATATAATGTATTTAACCGTTGGATTTCTTTTTTATAGGTATTTACGTCCTTCTTTTCTTTATATGCTGCGCAACACAGATAAAGGCTGGTTTGGATTCTGCACTATACCACTTTCCTACGCTTTGCTTATTTATTTGATTAGCAAGTATAATATAAACAATGTCATATTTGAGCCAAAAACTATTTTGACTGCTGTGCTAATCCTTATTTTTACATTTTCAGCTTATGTTCTGATTTTACGATTTTTCAGACAAACAAGAGAACAGTTCACCATGCAAAACGAACAGAATTTATTATTAATGCAGGTAGCCGCAGCACAGATGCATTTTGAAGAATTGAAAGAATCACAAGAAAAGACAATCCTTTACCTCCACGATATGCGACACCATCTGAATCTTATAGATGCCTATCTTGCTGACAACAACAAGACAGCAGCGCAAAAATATATTACAGAGGTCGAAAAAACCATAGAGGGCACTGTGATTGAAAAGTATTGCAGCAATTATGCGATCAATTTGATTTTATATTCCTATATTGTGAAAGCCAAGAATGAAGAAATTACTGTTGAAACCCAGATCTAACTCTCGGAAAAAAACGCTGTATCTGATATGGACCTTTGCGTTATTTTATCAAATGCCATTGAAAATGCTGTTAATGCCTGCAAACGCATTCCCATCGCAAACGACAGAATCATAAGAATCATCTGCAAAACAAAAAACGATAAGCTCTTCATACAAATCGCCAACAGCTATGAAGGAACAATCATATTTGTTGATGACATGCCGATAAGCATTGAGGAAAATCATGGTCTTGGCACAAAAAGCATTGCAGCTGTTGCACAAAAATATGGCGGAGTGTATTCCTTCACCACCGAAGATGAAGTCTTTAAAACAAGCATCATTCTGTAGTAAATGCACCTGCGCCTCATAAAACTTATACTTTCTGATATGTTAAATAGAGAAGTACTGATACTATTATCAATTAACCTCTAGGATAATACATAATAATTCCAACGCCAATCAGCGCAATCAGCCCACCAATTAAGTCGATTTTATCTGGAATTACTTTATCTACCTGCCACCCCCACAAAATTGAAAGAACAATAAAGATACCCCCATAGGTAGCATATACTCTACCAAAAGAGGCGCTCGGAGGTTGTAACGTAGGAATAATTCCGTATAAAATAAGGACAATGGCACCTTCGATTCCATATAAAGCACCCTTCCCTTCACGTAAACACAGCCAAACTAAATAACCTCCACCTATTTCGAATATTCCTGCTACTACAAAATAAAACATCGATTTAGCTATTTCCATTAAAGACACCTCCCTTTTATTTTATCGTAGCCTTAATAATAAACAATTATAAGTATACCTTCAAAGTAGCCGGTATCATAATATGTACTAAAAGTGGACTTCAATAAGACACATTTAATTAGCCTAAGGTATATTATTGATCAAACTCTTTGCTATCATATTGTGCGATTGCTTTTGAAGTAGATATAATCACAGCCATTATTACAAATATTACAATGTTGAGAATGAAGGGGTATTGACGATTAATTGATGAAAGCCAGCCTATAATCGTTCCAAAAGGAGATGATACTGCCAACATTATTACAAAAATCAGACTCATAACTCTTGCACGATCCTCTTTATCCACGAACAGAGCTCCAAGAGAATCTCGTCTTGGAATAACAAGGGCAAATGCTACTGCTTCCAAAAGTGTGTAGCCTATGATCAGTATGGAATTTTTAGGCTCAACAAAAAGCAGCACTATATGACTCGCAATGTATATGATGAAGCCCCATAACATCACCGGCCTATATCTGAGACGATTTATCCATGATTGAAATAAAAAACTAAATAGTAGCATAACAATTGCACGGCTTATAGGGAAAAGTGCGACATACCTATCAGGAATATTGAGGTTTTGTGTTATATAAAGTCCAAAAAAGTTGTTGATCGATATGCTAGATATATTTATCGCTATGAAAATGGACAGTATGAGCAGCATTTGTCGTGAACTTATCATTTTACGAAATATGTCCTTATAACCTATAAAGAGTGACCAAATTGACTGTTGCTTTGTCTCCTCCATGCGTTTTTCACCTTGTCTAGTTTCTGTGCTAAAAATGTAGAGGATGATAAATTTTGCAGTCATTAAAAGGAATGAGAACGCATAAAGGACACGAACAGTAGGCACAAGGGAAAAATTGTACACAAGCAATGCCGATATAGGTGCAAAAAACACTGCCAGAAGACCTGCAATATTTATCCAGGTATAGACATTTACAAGCTGTTTGGGTTCACAGTCCTCAACTAGCAGACACTGCCATGAGGTTGAGGTTATCAACCACAAGCTGTTAAATGTAGCAGCCACTAAAAACCACCAAAAATTCTGCGAGAAGGTCCATATAAGACAAGGAATACTCCATGAAAAAATATCCACGACAAAAGTGATCCATCTTCGTCCATATTTATCGGTTATTATCCCTCCAAACAATGCAGATAAACCCTGTAATATCATTCCTACAGTTAAAAGCAGCCCTATTTGCTCATCCTTAACGCCGAGAGCATACATATAAAGAGTTATAAATGGAATGTACAGGTTATATGGTATGCCCCACAGTGGCTCTGTAAATAAACATATCCTGGGATTACCTTTAACTTGAAAAAGTGTGGAGATCAAGTGATTATTGCGAAATTTATATTGCAAGGGGTACGCTCCTCTCAAATCGGTAGTTATGTATTGTTTCGATAAATATTATTATACTATTATTCATAGGATTTTGCCCATAATCTTGGTTAATTCAATTTCTTGTTTTCAAATAATAAACAAAACGAATTTAGTGACACAGAAAATACATACAAAAGCCATTTAAGTTTACCTAGGTTTCCAATAATTAAAACTAACATATTCTATTTATTCATGGCATAAAATTATATAAAAGAGCTTGTCAAAGGATGTATTCAATGTTTAAATTGTTCAAAAGTTTAAAGGTTGTATTTGTATGTAAGCAAACTGTTATACTTGGCGTAGTTGCTGTACTTGTCTGTATCGCCGCAATGCTAGTTGTCAGTAAAACTGTACCTGCTGCTTCTACTACATCTGCTGATGAATACGTCATTTTAGCAGCAAATGACCTTGGAATGCACTGTATCCAGAAAGACTATTCAAGCTTTTTGGTTCTCCCACCCGCCAACAACTTGAGAGTGCAGGTATTCAAAAAAGGCGGCAGCAATGGAGCAACGCTAATAAAATCAGGCATCACCATCAAATATAAAATAATTGATAATACCACATCCTCCAGCAAGGTAAACTTTTGGCAGTATGCCAAAGACTATGGGTTCGATGTGGCAGAAAATGTAGGTATTACTGGTAATAAATTAAGCGGTGAAATGCAGCTTTCAAGTGACAAAAAGTATTACGAGGCAACTGCCATTCCTGTGGTTCCATATAATGATAGTGCCCCGGATAAATTGAATCCATATCAGGTAGCTCAAATAACTGTCTGGGACAATAAGACAAACAAACCAGTTGCTATTTCCGATTCGGTAGTAGTTCCAGTTTCTGATGAAATGAAGTGTTCTGCTTGCCATGGAGAAAATGATACCGATCTCTCTATTTTGAAATCCCATGATGAGCTTTCAGGAACTACTCTAGTACAGGATCTTCAAAATAATATTCGTCATAAATGTGCTGATTGTCACAAGGATAATGCTTTGGGCGTACCTGGCAAGGAAGGCGTCAAGCCATTATCTGAGGCTATACACGGCTTCCATCAGAGTAAAATGGAGCTTACAGACATACAGCCAAAATGCAATAGCTGTCACCCAGGCCCTGTAACTCAATGTAATAGAGGCAGAATGGTGGAGGCAGGTATTACCTGTGACAATCCAAATTGCCATGGAACAATGGGTAATGTTGCAGATTCTCAAAAAAATGGAAGAGAAGCCTGGCTGCAAGAGCCTGACTGTGGCAAGTGCCATCGTGAAGAATATGCCAGCAATCCAAATACCCTTTATAAAAATTCCTACTTGCAAAATGCTCCTGGAGATGAAATGAATGATAAAATCCGTTGCCAATCTTGCCATAACAGTACCCATGCAGAATGGCGTTCCACACTGGCAATTGATAACTATTTACCACAAAGCCTGCTAGGATACGCCAGCTTTATAGATAAATGTACAGTTTGCCATGAGGGCGAGGGTAATGTACATAATAAACCCGAGGAGATAAGAAAATGAGAATAGAAAACCTTTGTATTTTAACTGCAATATTAATTATGTTTGCCATCTGCATAGCATGTTTTGTGCGGCCGCAAGGTAAACTTCCAAAAAAATCGACCTATATGCTATGGAGTGTAGCAACAGCACTAATGATACTTCCAACAATAATACTCCTGCTTTACCAAATCGTAGGGAACTATAGCTTTACCTATGTGTACGAACATACTGGAAAATCGCTGCCTACAGTATATAAAATATCCGCTTTGTGGTCCGGTCAGCAGGGCTCGTTGTTATTGTGGTCTGTGATACTCGCAATATTTGGATACTTTGTTATCAGGTATTCCCTACAGAGTAACAAAAAGTCTTTGGGCATTTACTCCACAATAACCATTTTCATTTCATTATTAACCTTGCTTACAAACCCCTTCAAAACAATGCCCTTCGCAGCAGATGGACTTGGTCTTACTGCTGCACTTCAAGACCCATGGATGGCGTTTCATCCTCCACTTGTTTTTATTGGCTATACAGCAATGGCAGTGCTATTTGCTCTTTTTCCAACTGTGAATACAAATGCCCCACTGGTTAAAAAGTGGCTGAGAGTGAGCTTGGCCTTTCTGGGGTTAGGTATTCTGTCAGGAAGTGTTTGGGCATACAGGGCACTTGGCTGGGGAGGATATTGGGCCTGGGACGCAATAGAAAACATAGCCCTGGTTCCTTGGCTTATCATGTGTGCATATCTTCACGGCAAGGTGCGCTATACGAAACTTATGTGCATACTTCCCTTCTCAATTGCGGCATTTGGAACTTTTCTGACAAGAAGTGGCGTGCTAAAAGATACCTCTGTTCACGCATATGCCTCCTCTAATAGTAATGTTGCCTTAATTGTGCTGATAGCCCTACTTATAATATTGGCGTTGTATACAGGGTTATTAATCAAATTCAAAAAAATATGCCTTCTCAAAATTGACTTAAGGGACAAAATGCAGATTTTCAGGGCATTAACCTATATTTATTCTGGCATTATCCTTGCAGCAACCGTTATACCAATTATTATTAGCATCGAAGTAACTCTGACCTTTTATAATGTCACAACCTCAATTTATGCTCTTTTAATATCCTTGCTGCTTGTTTGGTACCAGTGCGCTCGCGCCAAGAAAATAGATTTTAAGCATTATATATATGTATTGTTGATAAATACGATCCTTACTATTGTACTATTATTATTCTTTAGAGATATAAAGTTCCAAATATTGTTGTTGTTTTGGGCATGCCTTATACCCCTGAGTTCATATATTCTGTCAATAAAGCAGGTGTACTGGAGTGCACACCACCTCAGCCATTTTTTTGTTATCCTACTAATCTTAGGTGCAATAGCCTCCTCTGGATTTTCAGCAGAGTTCATGGATATTATAGATATACAGAGCAATACGATAACTGTCCTGGACAAAACCTTTTCAGCACATCAAATCAAAGACCATAAGACCTTGATGGTAAATAAGCTGTCTGGTGACTTTATTATCAGCAACATAGAACCATTGCAGGACAACGCAAACTCAGCCGTTGTAACCTATGCCTCAAAGCCCTTGATATATTTGTTTTGGATAGGTGGGTTCGGACTTATAGGGTATTGCTTTTATTGTAGTGTTAGAAAAAAACGCGTTTGAAGAATTCATTCACCCCTTCACTTTGAAATAGCTGCCGTTTGTATATTTCTCCATAGAAAAAGTTGAACCCTGGTCAACTAGCAACTCCGAACTACCAATAAACAAGGCACCTCTTGGATTCAACGAATTCATGATTTTATTTAGCATCTCTTTTTTTAGCTGCTCTGAAAAGTAGATCATCACGTTTCTAAAAAATATTATGTCAAACCTGCCCAAACAAGAAAAATCCTTTATCAAATTAAACTGTTCAAATCGGACTGACTTTTTAATCTTTTCTTCCAATTTCCATACCCTCCCTTGATTTGTGAAGTATTTTAATTTGTAAGGCTCGTTAAGACCCCTCAAAATCGCAATATTATCATACCTCCCCACCTCGGCTATTTGGAGAACCGTTTTTGAAATATCGGTGGCAAGAATCTCGAAATGCTTCATCTGCACATCAAATATACTGTTCTCATCCAGATAATTATCAACGCACATGGCAATGGAATAGGGTTCCTGCCCATAAGAACAAGCTGCACTCCAAATCCTGATTTTCTCCCGTTTGCCATCCCTAATTTCCTGGATGTAGACTGGTAGCAGTAAGTCTTCCATAATGTTCCATGACGTCTTATCCCTGAACCAAAAGGTTTCATTAATAGTGACTATATCAATGAAACTTTCAATAATTTTTGGATCATTCCAACAGCATATATCCCTATAAAGTTCATCAAAACTTGAGAAAGCTGATTCCGCTAGCATTTTGGAGAGCTTGCTTTCCAAGAGGAATGCCTTCTCTTCTCCCAAGGCAATGCCACATATATCCTCTATAAACTTCTGAATCATCAAAAATTCCTTTGAGACATACCCACTCCCCACCTAATGTATTCCTCCTCTAGATAAAGCAATTTGATTTATACGCAAAGCAATATTCTCTAAATCAGCCACCTCATCCGAAAGACCTGCCTCATAGACACATTTGGGCATGCCATAGACGACACAGGTAGATTCACTTTGTGTAATGCAATAGCAATGACATCTCTTTTTTAGTTCAACAATGCCTTGCGTACCATCATTGCCCATTCCCGTAAGGATAACTACCAAGATGTTTTTTCCCTCAAATATTTCCGAAACCGATTTAAACAATACATCTGCCGCAGGCCTTACACCATTTACAAAGGGTGATTGGACCAACCTTATGATTTCCCCCAGTTCCTTTGAATACTCAACAATTGTATGATAACCTCCAGGAGCAATGATAATTTGTCCTTTCCTTATTACTTCTCTATCCTTGCCTTCACATACCTTGACTTCATACTTTTTATCCAGCGATTGGGCAAGTAAATTGGTAAATTCCGGAGGCATATGTTGCACCACCAGGATGGATTGCTGTAAATCAGGAGATAATTGGCGGCATAAGGCATCTAGTGCAACCGGTCCACCAGTGGAAGAGGCTATTAGAATCAAATCCACATCACCCCCTATTGGGAAATTTCGTAAGTTTGTCTCATTCATTAGTTTTTCTGAGGGATTGCTAGTATCCTCCTGACTTAGTGCAGTCTCTGAAAAGTCGTTACAGTTCTTTAATTTAATCTGGATTAAGAGGGTTTCCAGATGGTTTTTGAAATTATATGCACTATTTTCCAATTGACTTCTGGAATCCTTCATAACAAAATCCACCGATCCTGCCTTAAGGCATTCCAGTGTAATAGCCGAACTATCCGGATGATCATTGCTGAGTAGAATGATTGCTATGCTCGGATACTCGCTTTTTATATAACTCAAAATCTCTGTTCCTTCACTTTGAATTATCGTAATATCCATCAATATAACATCGATTTTACATTGTGCCAGCCATTCAATGGCAATATTCCCATTGGGAACAGCATGCTCAACAACACCGTATTGTGTTGCGTTAGCAGCATCAGAAATAATCTTTCTAGCAATCACAGCACGCTCTGCGACTAGAATTTTGAGTCTCTTCAAAAAGCAACACCAGCCTCGTCTAAATATCTATGTTTCTTTGATCTACAAATATCTTCTTAGGGTCTATGATCATTAACAACTCATCCTTGAGTTTCACAATACAGTTTATAAATTCGCACTCCAATGCACCTACATTAGCGGGAGGCAATTCACAAGCCTCTTTATCAATCTCAATGACATCTCCCGGCCGATCAATTAAGAAGCCAACCTGATTGGGATCCTTTGGAGTTTTTAAGATAATACAGGTTAGTGCTCTCTGCTCAATTTCTTCATCCAACTCAAGTAATTTTGCCAGATTAAATAGGGTTACAACCTGACCTCTCATATTTAACAATCCCACAATGTGTTCCTGTGAACCGGGTACATATGAAAAATCTACATTTCTGTTGATTTCTTTTACAAGTGTTACATCAATCCCTAGGAATCTTCCGCAGAGATAAAATGTTAGAACCTTTTTGATCATATAGTAATCCTCCTTTTATGAATCGCTTGGTCAAGGATCTCCAGAAGCTTCTGCCTGTCTAGTTTAAATTCATAGGAATCAAACCCCGCAGCAAGTCCTTCCTTTATTTGCGATTCACCAGTTAAGGAAGTAATGGCAATAACCGGCAGCATTGCAATTGAAGCGTTTGCTCTGATTCGCCTTACAAGTTCTAACCCATTCATGATTGGCATATTAATATCACTTACCACAGCATCTACTTTCTCGATCTCTAAGATTTCCATGGCTTCCTTTCCGTCTTGAGCCAATAACACAGTGTATCCCGCTTCTTCTAAGTAGCTCTTTTCAAGCTTTTGAAAGAAAGGAGTGTCTTCTACCAGTAGAATTTTAAGCTTTTCACCTTTTTTTATGATGGGTATAACCTTATACTGTTCAGGATTTGCTATCTCAAAAAGCTCGTAAACATTTACTAATAGGACGATTTTATTACCCAGTATTGTTGATCCTATTAAACCTTTTGCAGTGATATTATCATCCTGGCGAATATTAATTCCGGTCTGTACTGTATCTTGTATTTTTTCAATAAGAATTCCCATTGGGTGATTGACTAATTTGGGTATGATAACAAAAAGCTTCTTTTTCTGATTAGTTTCCTTGCTTATCGGAAGAAAGTCCTCTGGTCGAATAACCCGTAAAGCATTTCCTCTGAATTTTATATATTCCTTATCTCCAATCTTTTCAATTTCTTCAACCTTTATTTCTTCAACCCTTGAAACCATAGACATGTCCAGGGCAAGCGTCTCAGGTCCTGAGCATTTAAAAAGCAGTATATTTTGATGTTCCCGGATACTTTCCCTTTCCTCTACTTCTTTTGATATCTGATTTTCATCTTGTGAATCATAAAAGTGCAAATTCGCTTTCTCAATTATTCCACTGGGATCCAAAATCATAGAAGTCTTTCCATCACCCAGAATGGTCACACCTGAATAACATTTGCACTCTTTGACATAGACAGGTAAAGTCTTCACAAGAATTTCTTCACTTCCATGAATTGCATCTACTGCAAGTCCAAGGCGCCTTGAACCAATTTTGATAACAAGGATTCTGACAATGTTACTCATGCCAGGCTTGCGCTGATCATTCCCTTTATTCATGTCCTGATCTTTTGGAACGAGTACATCGCTGTTTACACGCCTATTATTAAACAACATCTTCCTATTCTCAGGTTTTCTTTCACCAGTAATGTTATCAATATATGTTCTATTTAATCTCAGAACCTCTGCTAGATGAATAATCGGCAAAAACCTGCCCCTCAACCTAAGAACCTCTGAATTGTTAATGTATTCAATTTTTCTTGTAGGATCATTTGCTTTTATTCTCACGATTTCTTGAAGATTAACTTGCGGAAGCGCAAATTTTAGGGTTTCCGCTTCAACAATCAGTGAAGGAATAATAGCCAAGGTCAAAGGCAATAGAAGTCGGAAGGTAGTCCCAGCGTGAGGTACTGTAAAAATTTCTATCGTTCCTCCCAGTTTTTCTATATTTGTTTTCACTACATCCATTCCAACGCCTCTGCCAGAAATGTCAGTTACTTTTTCAGCAGTTGAAAATCCAGGTTTAAATAGCAATTTCAATACATCCTGCTCTCCCATAGCAACTAAATCGGATTTTCCGACAAAGCCCTTCTCTAAGGCTTTCTTCTTTAAAACTTCAACGTCAATTCCTTTTCCATCGTCAATGACATCAATATTTACGTACCCACCTTCATGATAGGCTTTCAATTTAACTGTACCTGTCCTGGATTTCCCCAGTTTCTCTCTATCAGCCGGCATTTCCAATCCATGATCCACTGCATTTCTTACAAGGTGGGTCATAGGGTCACCCAAGGCTTCAATGATTGACTTATCCAGTTCCACTTCAGTCCCAATCATCTCAAGGTTAATATCCTTACCCATTTTTTTTGACAACTCACGTATGATTCGTGGAAACTTGTTGAAAACATTGGCTATGGGCTGCATTCTAGTCTGCATGATCTTTTCCTGAAGATTGGTAGTAATATGGTCAATGTTTTGGAATATGGTATCTATACCCGGAATGCCTTTGCGATAGCTTTCCATCGTTCTTAAAAGCTGATTTCTCGCTAAAACCATTTCGCTGGCAAGGTTAAGAAGGTCATTGAGCAACATGACATTTACCCTGATGCTGTCTTCCGTTGCAATAGCCTGATTTTTGCCAGTATGCACTTCCTTTTCATGTTCCTCTATTGGTATTTGTTTGATTATTTGAACAACATCTGTATCCGAAATGCCAGAAGCTTGATTGCCTATTTGACTTTCAATTAAACTTTCTGCTTCATTTTTAGCTAGAGTTTCTATTGAGATTTCAGTATCCTTGGTTAAATATAACGGGTGGATGTCTTCAGCCTCAGAATTCATCATTAAAGCCAACATGTCGCAATCAAGAACAGAAGTAAATATAAATTCCATAATAACATCCTCTTGACTGTCTTCTTCCCTGTTTGAGAATTCATCAACATCCACATTACATTCAATAAGCGTGCCTATGGAACTTATCTGTATTAAAAATTGAGCCAATGTCGTCTCATTGCTAATTAAATCCTTATTCAGATTTTTCTTAAGCTTATACAAAATTTGTCCGCGATCATTACAGTCACATATCTTCTGCTTTTTTGATTGTGTAAAATCAATCGTTTCACTTTTTAAAGTCTTTATTGGAACTTCTACAGCTATTACTACCTTCTTTTCCTGTAAACCCTTATTTGAAAGAATGATAGACAACTTTTCCAACAGTAAAGAAATATCCACTGTTTCACTATTAGCTACATCATCTACCATGGTTTTCATACAGTCATTGGCCTCTAATAAACTATCAATCATCCCTTCGTTGATAGTCATCTTTCCCGATCGAATTTCACCAAAAATATTTTCCATTGCATGGGACAATTCCACAATTTTTGTTAGGTCTAAAAAGCCAGATGTTCCTTTAATGCTGTGGACAGCACGAAATATATTGTTAATACTTTCTGCATTTAAATTCGACATATCCAATTGTAACAACTCGGTCTCAACTGTTTCTACATGAACCTTTGCTTCTTCAACAAAGCTTTGAATAAAATCATCATCTTCCAGCATGCTAAATATCAGCTCCCTCTGCCCCCTCAGTCACGAAGGGATATTTATTTTCAAAAGGGGGCCTTCCTCATTCTCCTTGTTGAGGTGTGACCCCTTTACATCATACTACCGATAGTTCTGATGCTGTGCAAGCCAAATTCTTAACTCCAACTGAGGCTTCTGCAATACTCTTGGCAGCATTCTGTGAACTTATAGCAATATCTCTGGTTTTTTCTGAGATTAGATTAATTTTTTCAGCGGCAGCAACCACTGCATTGGATATATTCCCAGAAACAGCAGATTGTTCTGATACTGCTGCAGCGATAGTATTGGTTATACTTGTCATTTCATCAATAACATGCAATATGGTTCCCATCGCACTGACAGCATCCGACATGTTCTTTTGCATAACTTCTATTTGCTGGCCGATTTCCTCTGTTGATTCAGCAGTTTGTCTTGCAAGTTGCTTGACTTCACCTGCAACCACAGCAAAGCCTTTACCGGCTTCACCTGCACCAGCAGCTTCAATGGCAGCATTAAGCGCCAGCATGTTTGTCTGGTCTGCGATTTCATTAATCACTTTTACAACTTTTCCAATCTGTTTTGAAGAGGTGTTAAGAATATCAATTATTCGATTGGTTTCCTTTGCTTTTGTTTCTGCATCAGAAGTAATATCCTTGGATCGTCCACAATTCTGGCTAATTTCATTTAAAGAAATATTAATCTCCTTCATTGCAAGAACTACACTATTTACTGACGATGAAACATCTTTGGTGAAATTGGAAACATTATTTGTATTGTCCGCAATTTCCTCCACCAGAGTATTAATATCCCCAATTCCCTCGGAGGTTTGGGTAGAGGCTGAAGCAAGCTTCTTAATGATGTCTTCGATTTCTTTAGACTTTCTCAATCTTTCGTCACTTAATTTCTTTACTTGCTCCAACACTTTATTCATTTCGTTGTTTTTAGCTTCAAGCGCTTTATTGTTTAATGCAATATGGTCTCTTTCAAGATTGGTTTCATGTTTGTTAAAATCAATACAGTTGGTGATATCATTTAATCCATTGCAGATTGCCTTTATCATTTCACGGCAGCTATTATACCCACATGCAGAGCAATTGAGTCCTTTTTCTTTTTTGGTAGACTTATGCATTTTTTCAAACATTTCTTCGTATTGTGATTCGGTTGGCTCTATTAAAGCATCGATTTTTAAACTTGTATTATAGTTTCGGGCAAAATCCTCTAGCTTAAGGGTTTTATCAAAATATTTGTATAACCAGTTTATCTTTCGTGTGACAAATTTACCACCCTTATCATCAAGCTTCTCTAGCTTAAGACTATTCATTTTGAAATCCGCATCATCAACATCAATGTCCTTAGCGCACGCAGTACCAATATTACAGCCATGTGGACAATTTAAGATGTCAACCAGAAGTGGAACAGGTTTATTGTTCTTTATTCTTTCGCTGTACTCATCCAAGTAGGAGTATGCATGCTCATGACCCTCCACCTGCCTGATCCAAGCATTCTTCACCTTAAGCTCTACGTTCTCTTTTAACCCACCGGGCCTGCTAAATACACAACCGAGTGAACATCCAATGTCTTCGAAATCTACAGCATTATAATCGGAAAGACTGATTTTATGCTTCTCCATGTATTCTTTCAGTTTCTTAAATGTCAAGTTGTATCGAATGTAGTTATTGGTATTTGGATCTCTTATTTCATTTATTTTGCCAATACAAGGCGATATGAATGCAATATCACTAAATACATTCGCATATCTTTTTAAATAGACAGCCGTACATGTCATTGGACTGTGAATGGGTGCCAAGTTCTTAATCAGTTCAGGCTTGTACTTCTCAATATAACTAACTATAGCAGGACAAGGCTGTGCAACGACAGTAGACAAGTTATTTTCTTTAATCACCTTTAAATATGCCCAAGTAGTGATATCCGCACCAAAAGATACATCATAGATGACATCCACTCCTCTGGATTTCAAAAAGCCAAAAAGCTGCTGATAATTAGGGAAATTGACCCTTATTGCAGGTGCTGCAATAATAGAAATCTTTTTGCCTTGTTCTAATTCCTCAAAGAAGCTTTCAGTGTCATCGATGAAATCCCGAGCCTCATGATCGCATACTTCGATACATTTACCACAAAGTACGCATTTGTCATGATTAATCTTTACTTTATTTTCACCATTAGACATATATGAAGCGTTTGCATCCACCACCAAGCAATGTCGTATGCATTTATTGCAGCCTACGCAATTTTCTTCTTTAACTATGATCACATTTTCCATCTAACCTATCCTCCAAATAATTAAATTTTAAATTGCTTAATCAAAGTCTCTAGTTTTTGTGCAACTTCCGCGAGTGCTCTTGCAGAATTGTTGGTTCGAGCGGAGGTTTGAGTGATCTCATCCGATGTAATATTGATTTCTTGAATATTCAAAGATATTTCGTTGGTCCCTTTGGAAATTTCATAAGTGATCTTTGTAATATCTTGTATTTTTCCAAACGTCTTTTCAGTATTTTGTAACACGTACCCCGAATCAATAGAAAGAGCCTTGGAAGAACTGGCAATATCCTTTACTCCAGTGGAAGCCTCACTTAAGTTTCTGGTAACACTTTGCGTATTGGTGGCAATTTCACCGATATCCCTGGTAATATGCTTGGACTTTTCTGCGGCTTGAAGGACTGCGCTAGAGATATTCCCCGTAATTGCCGTTTGCTCGGTCACTGCAGCAGCAATGGTATTGGTAATAACCGTAATTTCCTTGATTACATCATTGATGGTCGCAACTGCTTTCACTGCACCTGACATGTTTCCCTGCATCGCTTCAATCTGCTCACTGATCTCTTCAGTTGCTTCCGCCGTTTGCTTGGCCAATTCCTTAACTTCATTGGCAACAACTGCAAAGCCCTTTCCTGCTTCTCCTGCCCCTGCCGCCTCGATGGCTGCATTGAGCGCCAACATATTGGTTTGGTCAGCAATGTCGTTGATGACATTTACAATTTTTCCTATTTGCTTTGAAGAATGATTCAGTCTTTCTATAATTAAATTCGTATCTTTGGCATTGACTTCTGCCTCGGTTGTGATATGTATGGAACGATTACAGTTTTTGCTGATTTCATTGAGTGAAATACTTATTTCCTTTACTGCGGTTGCAACATTGTTGACAGAGGAAGACACATCCTTCGCTGAGCTAGAAACATTGTTAATACTTTTGGATATTTGTTCAACAATATCAGTAACCTGACCCACTGCAACAGAAGTTTGCTGTGAAATTGATGCTAGGTTGACAGCAGTTTCGGACATACTAGATACTGAAGTAGTTACTACCTGCATATTACTACTGGTCTCAGATAAGGCGTCAGCGGTCTCTTCAATATTTGAAGCAATACCTTCAATTGTTGTATTCACCTTCCCGGTTTTTCTATTGGTTTCTTTACTGGTTTCTGCCATATTGCCAGAAATATTGGACAAGTCATTGGATGACCTATTGAGCGTTTGGGATGTAGAATAAAGATTTTTCATCACACTTTGAATTTCATCAATAAAGAAATTGAAATGTAATTTGATTTCACCAATTTCCCCCTTGTTGATTTTATGTATCCGGTTGGTTAAATCATGATCCTGTATACTCTTCTTTAAGACTTCAATGAATTCTAAAGATGGCTTTACATACATTAGGTAATTTTTTGAACTAGCAAGAATGGTTAATATAAAGGCTATGATGGTATTGGAGATTATATAGGGTATCATGGTCTCCTTACCGATTCCAATCAATATTCCCATTAGGTAAGATATAACGATTGCACCTGGAATAACCAGTAAGCATGTTTTTTTTAAAAATCTAAACAGCGTTAAGGCTTTAGGTTTATTTATACTTTTAATCATTTTCTTCTCCTCCTAGTCTTAAATTTCAACTATTGGCACCTTAGTATTTTCTATTTACCAAGGCACTGGCGTATCTTCAAGAGCAAATCCTCAGGATTAAAAGGTTTCAAGAGGTAGTTTGCCGCACCAGCTTGTATTGCTTTATTAATATTACTTTTTTCCGCTTCTGTAGTAATCATGATCACAGGAATTTGTTTAAACGAATTATTTCTTTTGACTGCTTTCAAAAATTCAAATCCATTCATTACAGGCATATTCCAATCGGACAATATGAGACAAATGTCGCTTTCCTTTGCAAGAACAAAAAGTGCCTCTTTGCCGTCTGATGCTCCAAGAAAGGAATATCCCGCCGTTTCAACTGACCTTTGAACAATTTTTTTGATTACAGGTGAATCATCTACAAATAAAATTTTCTTTACCATATCTTAACCATCCTTTAATTAAATTTATATTTCTAGTTAATTTCTTGTCATTTTTCTGACTAGTGTTGAAACCCAGATGCCTACCATAATAACGCCTAAAACCATTTCAACCGCAGAAACGAGAATACTTCCTCCTATCGGAACTACATTCCCATATCCGACGGTAGAAAAAGTGACTAGGCTGAAATGATAACATAGAATTAATTTATCCCACGATGGAAATAAATTTTCCAACGAAGGTTTGAAGGAAATTACTTCATTATTTACGGTTACCCCAAACAAAAGATATAATGTCCCACATAAAATGACCAACGCCATCGCAACCATTAGACTGAATGAAGGTCTTTCTCCATAACCACAGGTAATATAACTTAAAATGGATTTGAGTTTAGTAAATCCATTCATATTACCTATTTCAGTCTTTTGACTCAAGAAAAAATACTCTCCGCCATAATCCATTATCTTGCTGTTCTCAAACAACTCGCTAAATGCATCGTAGACTTCAACCGCATATCGAACTTCACGTTTTTCTTTTTTACTATAATTAATACTACCTAAAAATGTATTTCGACTTACTTTTGTTTTTTTATCCAAGTCTTCAATATTAAATTCAATGAATTTGGGATTGACAATTTTAGTATTTCGCAAATCACACCCACAGATTTTCATTGTATCAAAACTGCAATCAAGAAAAATCGAATCATATAAGCACACATTCTCAAAATTTGTGAAATAAAAATGCGTCTTATCAAAAACTAATTGTGAAACATCACAATTGATAAGTTTGATGGTAAATTCACAACTTTCGAACAGTGAGGGCATATCATCTATACTTTTTTTGCCCTTAAGACGGCTTAGAAAACTACAATTACTGAAGACGGCAATCATTCCAAGAGTATAGCATTCAATAAAATCGCACCCCACAAAAGTACAATTTTCAAAGTGAATATTACTAAAGCCACACATAGAAAACCCACAGTAGTAAAAACAGACCCCTGAAACCTTAACCAAATCATCTTCATTCATGGCTTTGCCCTTACCGAAGATTACATCATAAAATTTCACAAGTTTATATTCATCTTTATCCACGTGAAAATAACCATCGATACAGTTTGAATCGCTAGAATCCACGATAAGTTCTGCAATATTTTGCTCATCCGTCAATGCTTTCAGGTTATTAGCGTAAAAAGTCTTATTTTCCTCTTTTCTTTGGTTGGCTACTTCACGGTATGCTTTCGCCATCTTTTTTAACTCCAACTTATGCATTTTCAAATCCCCTTAATAAAAATTAGTATTTCAACCATCAATTGGGTTTCTACTCTAAGCAAAATGAAATATTAAACAAATCATCTCCGAGCCTAAAAGTGAGTTTATTTGCTTTGAGCCTACTAATTATTAAAAAAATACGTTCTCCAGTAACTATGGTTGGAGGAGAAAAAATGATTGGAGTTTTAGCTTCCATACCCGCCATAGCATTGCCGGCGATCATCGTGGTAATCTCTCCTATTGCGCTACTGCCTATAACATCCAACGCAGTGACATCTACTCCACCCATCATGGTAGAAATTACTTTAAAAGCTGTTGTTTTCTTGAATCCGACAACCATATTTCCAGTTAACCCTCCACTGAAGCCAATCAATATATTGACCTGATTTGCAGAGGATAGTTGATTCTCTTCGATAGCACCCTGGAATTCAGTTCTCAACCCAAATTGTGGTAATATATTTGTTGAAGATTGTATTAGTTGCTCTTTCAAATCCATCGTCTTTATACCCCCTCAAATCCGATATCTACGGTTACTATTCCATGTTCACTTTTATAATACGTAGTAATTGAGTGAATATTTGGGGTTATAACCTGTAATTCTACACCCGAAAAAACAGCTGGGGGTGTCAATCTCATATCGCTTCCTCTGTATTTATTATTAATCAACGTGGCCGCATTGCCGCAAAACATATTGGAAAACTCTAAGAGACAGATGTAAACATCCATGACATTGCTAATAGGACCATCATTCATGGCCTCGGTCAATTTTTTCACCAAACTCCCGCCAGCTTCAAATAGAATTCTACCCTTGTTCTTTCCAACAATACCTACGACTACGGAATACTTTTTTTTTTCTTCGATCCTTTCCTTGCTGCATTCTTTAAATTCAAATTGTGCAACCATATCAGCTACATTTCTAAATGCATCTGAGACACAATTGACAAATGTATTGAATTTTTCTTCTTCCATATCTAATCACCTCAAAATGTATTCTTTATATCAATTTTGAATTATTCAACCCTGTTCACTTCTAAGCAATTCGTTAGCCATTTTTACTAATTCATCTGCTTTGAAAGGTTTAGAAATAAAGTTATTGATTCCTATTTTTTTTGCAGACAGGATGAGGTCGTCATCACCCATGGCACTAAGCATGATAATCTTGACCGAAGGGTCGATTTGAAAAAGTGCCTTGGCTGTTTCTAAACCATCCATAACAGGCATTGTCACATCCAGCGTAATGATATCTGGTTTAAGCTGCTGATACAACGCCAAACCCAATTTACCATTTTCTCCATGTCCAACAATTTCAAAACCATTTGGCTCAAGTGCTCTTTTTACTGCTTTTAAAATGAAAGGTGAATCATCTACTACAAGTACTTTATAACTTCCCATAACAGCATCTCCTTAACAATTAATTTGTGCACAAAATAACAAGTTTTATATTTCGATATTATGATAATTAATATTAGTTCGACAAATTTTTACAAATTCCTGCAAAACATTTGCCACTTCTTAGGTATAAATATTGTACCGTCGAAACATTTTTTAAGTTCTTATCTTCTAAATCCATCTCAGCAACAAATGCTCAATTTTTTTGGTGATAATAGGTACAAACAAAAACCCTTTCGCACCACACTCGAAGGCTTCTACCACATGCTCTTTGCGGCTACTAAGGAAAATCACTTTCGAAAGCGGGTTTAGCTCTCGTATGATACTAGCAAGTTTAAACCCATTTATCTTAGCACTCCCTATCCTGATAAAGGCAACACCGGGTGGCTCTCCATGGATACTGTTTTCCGCCGCTTCGAGGGTTGTAAATCTTCCTCCAAATGCCAATATTTCATAGCCATCCAGCATTTTCTTTAAATCAATGCCGGTTTGTTCCTCCGGATCTGCAATGATATATTTCATGCCTAACTTCGCCTCCCATTTACTGTGTTATTTATATTATATGATGCCAACCCTAAATGAACCCTAATCGGATAGGAGGCTACCCATTAATTGAGTAGCCGACCTTCCACACCACCGTACGTACCGTTCGGTATACGGCGGTTCCTAAGTTTACGCAGTTACT
>Ga0209430_1001253_pt1 | contig 19604 bp, 21 predicted proteins | sample BarGraIncub1133A_FD_184504 | JGI IMG/M metagenome (GOLD analysis project Ga0209430, IMG submission 184504) | Arctic peat soil microbial communities from Barrow, Alaska - Barrow Graham LP Incubations 11-33A (SPAdes) (version 2) | ecosystem: Environmental > Terrestrial > Soil > Wetlands > Peat... | reverse complement strand
ATAATGAGCCCTTTGGTAGGAGTTCAAGTAATTGCTGCAAGTTTCTTTCAGTATATCGGTGAACCTAAACCAGCATTATTTTTATCAATAATGAAACCATGTTTATTTTTAATACCATTAATGCTGATTATTCCAATATTTTTTAAAGTTACTGGTGTCTTTGTGTCTGTTCCGTTATCCGATTTTTTTACTGCAATGATATCTTTAGCTTTTATATATCGTGAGATAAATAAAATGAATGCGTTAGGGGTAGTAACAGGGTAGCTGAATGTAACATAAATACAATGAGGGTATAGGCTAGTTATAGGGTATAAACAAATGTCGTGAAGTTAATCTTTTTCACGACATTTTATTTTTTTGATCCTTAATATATACCTTGCTTTTTATCTTCTATATAACAAAATATATTTCAATCTCTTATATAGAATATGTAGTAAATTATAGTATAATTAACCATATATTTAAGTCCAAAATTTCAAATGAGGTGGTATAAAAATGAATAAATCAAAAGTAGAAAAAGTAAACTTTTATAGCGATGTACTTGGTAAACAAATGCCAATGTTGGTGTATTTACCTGAACATTATAATAGTTTAACTCCTCTACCTGTATTATATTTTCTACATGGAAGAAGTGGTAGTGAAAATTTAATGTTTGAAATGGAGATAAACACTAAAGCTGATAAAATGATAAAAACCGAGGAAATTAAGCCTTTAATAATTGCATGTCCAAGAATTGAAAATAGCCGTGGCGTAAATTCATCCTTAATCTGTAAAAAGATATCTGAGCCTGGAGATAATAATCGGATCATAAATTTAGGAATGTATGAAGATTACTTTATGAAAGAAATAGTACCTTTAACAGATAAAAAGTTTAATACTATAACCGATAGAAAAGGCAGATATATAGGCGGAATATCTGCTGGGGGTTATGTTGCTCTTCACAATGCATTTCGACATCAGCATATGTTTTCAAAAGTTGGAGGTCATATGCCTGCTTTAGAATTGGAGCTTGAAGATGATGACAAGCCATATTATAAAGACATGGATTTATGGGAAAAATATGATCCAATATATATTGCAAAAAACAATAATATTTCTTCTGATATTGATGTCTATCTTGATGCGGGAGATAAGGATGAAGGTAGATTTTATGAGGGCTGTTTAATTTTACATGAAATATTAAAAAAAGAAGGCATAAATTCTCAAAATCATGTATTCCCTGGTAACCACAGTGCTGAATATATACAATCAAATATTGAAAAATATCTAAATTTCTATGGATGTTAATAAGTAAAATGTCGTGAAAAATAGGCCTTCCACGACATTTGCTTAGTTTATAGACCCTTTGCTATCTTAATTACATACATTAAGGTTCCGAAAAAACTAAAGACAATATTTATATTGACATGCATCACAACGTGATGTACTGTATATGTATATCACATTGTGATGCATATTGATGTAATATATGGAGGTGTTTAATTGAACATTGAAAAGATACGAAAGCGATTTATTCCAATGAGTGAAACTATGTTTTATATTCTTTTTTCCTTGCAAGAAGAAAGACACGGATATGCAATTATGCAGTACGTAAAGGAATTAACAAAAGACCGCATCACTCTAGGTGCTGGTACAATTTATCAAAGTTTAGGAAAGTTGAAAGATGATGGACTAATTATGCATGTAAAAGAAATAGATAGGAAAAAAATTTACGTAATAACTGATATTGGCAAACAAATTCTTTTAGAAGAAGTGCATCGTATTGAAGAAATATACCATAATGTGGAGGGATTATTATGAAAAATACAAAAACAGTTTGGTTATCTGGCTTTACAAATGTTGTACCTGCTGACTATGAAAATTGGATTGAGAAATTAGCTTTGCAGGGGTGGAATGTTGACCATATAGGTCAGTGGAGTTCAGTGGTTATGACTTTTCGTCGTTCAGAGCCTCATAAATATCGTTATATTTATGATTTACAAGCATTTCCTAAAAAAGAATATAAAACAACCTATGAACAGTTTGGATGGGAGCTTGTAGGTCAAATGGCAAGTGGTTTTATATGGAGAAAGCTATATACAGATAAAAGACCTGAGTCCTTCACAAGTCTTGAAAGTTTGGAGAAAAGAAGTAAACAGGTAGTTTCTGCTGTTGCAGTTTCTTTTATAATTTTCTTAATAATTTCTATGGTGTTAATTATAAGTTTTATAGTAACTTTTTCTAATTTAACTATAGGTGGCATACTACAATTTGTTCTTGGGATTTTCTTGTCTTTTGCTTTTACAATATATCTTGGTTATGTTATGAGAAAAATATATAAAAACAGATTTAAATAATTTTCAAGTTTCCAGTACAAAAAGTTGTTTAGTTTTAAACAATAATACCATTCAATATAAGATTACTTGTTGAATGGTATTATTGTTAACGTCGTGAAAAAAATAACTTCACGTCATTTCTTATATACTTATAACTAGCCTATACCCTTATTCATACTCTAAATTCCTTAGTATTATAATAATTATTTAGTACATAATTTATCTAACTAAATTTTCCCCATCCTTAAATGCTCTTAAAGATAACTTCTCAGACATTGCAAAATTAGAATCACTAGTTCCACAACAATGAATACTATCCTCTAAATCCCAACCATAACGTGCAAAAATATTATTAACAAAGTTAATGCCCTCTACACCTATTTCAGGATCTGAGTAACCTTGAGTAAATATCGTTATTAACTTTTTACCAGAATGTCTCGGTGCCAAATTATCTCCGACCATTGGAAATGTACGATCTAACCAAACTTTTGCTTGACCTGTAATTTGGTAATAATAAATTGGAGAACCAAATATAATAGCATCTGCCTCATTAATAGCCTCATACATTGGCTGTAGATAATCTTTAATAGCACAACCGTCATTTGTACGGCAATAGTAGCATCCTTGGCATCCACGAATTCCAGAATCATTCAAATCAAATTCAATAACTTCGGCACCTTTAGATTTGGCTCCTTTTGCCACTTGTTCTAACAATTTTGCAGTATGCCCCTTTTTTCTTGGACTACCATTGAAAATAACAACCTTTGACATCTCATATCTCTCCTTTTAATTACAATGTTTTCTTAACGTAAGTCAATTACTTATTGACTAACTTAATTATATTCAGTAGCATATAAACTAACAAGTACGCAATAAATATTTAGTTACTAATATTTATATAAGTAATGGAGGTTATTTTTATGGAAGATTGTTATATAGAATGTGCGTTGAAAGCTATAGGTGGTAAATGGAAAATGTTAATCATTTGGACAATGTCACAAAATGGAGTTATTCGATTTAATGACCTACAGAGGAAAGTTGATGGTATATCTAGTCTAATGCTCTCAAAAAATTTAAAAGAACTTGAAAAAGACTGTCTTGTTATTCGTCATCAATACAATGAAATTCCACCAAGAGTAGAATATAAATTATCAGAATTTGGTCAAAAACTCACCGTTGTTTTGGAATCTCTTGGTAAATGGGGATATGAAGTTCATGAATATCAAAAACAACAAGACCCAAATGGAACTTTGCCTAAAATTATAGATGAGAAGATATTAAATTAAAAATCACATATATTGGTATTGCATTAAAATATAAGAAGCATACAATATAACGAAATTTATGTTGTATGCTTGTTGAAATTTGAATTAATCAAGTGTCTTAAATGAATATTTTTGTGATTTTAAATATTTAATAACTTGTGGTAATGCCTGTACAGTTGTTGCCTTCGTAGAAGCATCATGCATTAAAATAACTACGTGTTCTTTTCCTTTAGTATACTTTTTAAGGTTATTTAGTAATTTACCTACTGGAATATTTTGTCCCTCTGCATCACCAGTTAAATCATTCCAATCAATATAATTGTATCCATCACGTCTAAGTGCGTCTCTAAAAGGTTCAAGTTTTTTACCGAATGATCCACCTGGAAATCTTACTAACCTACTGTTAAATTTACTACCCAGTATTGATTTTAATATAGTTTCACATTTATTAACATCTTTTATAAAAACATTAGTATCAGAGTAAATGTATTTATAGTTATGCGAATACGTATGGTTTCCAATAGATTGTCCATCCGCAAATTCCTTCCTTACCAAATCAGGATATCTTATTGCCATATTACCAATTATAAAAAAAGTTGCTTTTATATTATAGTTATCTAAAGTCTTTAAAATACAAGAAGTAGTGGTAGCAGAAGGCCCATCATCAAAAGTAAGATAGGCTATTTTATGTCCATCTGGCTTATAAATATGCTTATAAACATCTGTTGTTAATGAAGTTAGATTCAATTTTTTATAATTTACTGCTACACTTTCTCTTAAGTCCATTTTTGAATTAGTAGAGAGTTTAGTATTTAATCTACTTCCAATATAAAATGGTAAACATGAAAGTATAACTAAAACAGTTATTACTAAAATAAATCTTCCTTTTTTTATAATTACTATTTTTTTCTTGTTTTCAAGTTTTATCATAATTTCTCCCCAATCATTTCAGTATTTGTTTTAATATAAAGTGGTATAGAAAAAGCCTTCCATAAAATCTTTAGTAAATATTTATAATAGATAATTGGGATTAGAAATTTTATTTTTAAATACACTTGTGCTATCAAAAGGACCTACCCACACCCGATGTAAGGAAAATATGCCATTATGTTTAGATGACCAGCCATTTTTAGTGGTAAAGGCCATTTTGTAACCAGCTTTTTTCAAAGTTGCAATTGCACTTTTGTTGTACCCACCATAGGGATAGGCAAAAAAGGTTATTTGTTTATTTAATAATTTTTCAAGATATTTTTTAGATTGAATTACCGTTTTTAACTGTTTTTGTTTAGAAAGCAATGCTAAATTATCATGATTTACGGTATGACTTTCTATGTCTATACCAGCTTTATCCATTTCTAAAAGCTGTTTGGATTTTAAAAATTTACGATATTTATCAACATTTCCAGTAATAACAAAGATTGTTGCTCTAAAATTATATTCTTTTAGAACAGGAAACATATCAGTATAATTATTTTCATAACCATCATCAAAACTAAGTACTACAGATTTTTTAGGTATTGGAGTATTATTCATAAGGTATCCATATAAATTTGTAAGTGATAAAGTATAATACCCGTTATTCTTTAAATATTTCATTTGCTCCTTAAATTTTTTAATGGGGATACAAATGGGATCACCTTTTTGATAGGTAATTGAGTGGTACTCCAAGACTGGAATGCTCTCACCGTAGGGCTTAATAACTGTAGTCTTGTTAAAATTGGGTATTGAAGAAGTATCAACTGGTTTAGTTACAGCAGATGTTTTTTTTATTGCAGTAGTTGTAGGTGTTGAACATCCAATGATAGAGAGCAAAAAAATAAATATAAATATGAAAGGTAATTTCTTTTTCATATTGACCTCCTTCTATTTATTTATCAGTTATCATAATTTCATAAACTGGTGTTTACTGTTTTCAATATATCTATAAGGGAGCCTGTATATTTAATAGTTTAATGTTAATCAAATATGATCTTTAATTAGCTATTTTTAATAATATCATAAAAAATTACATTATTATATTAACATTTTACAAATTTCAACAATATTTTAAACATACAAAAAAACCATCCAACATAAAAGGGGTGTATCCTTTTATGTTGGATGGTTTTTTTTGATTAAGGCTGAACTGAAATAACACGGTAACATAAAAAACAGATTACGTTTTACTATTAATGAGAGCTTGAAGGTATTCAATAAGTTTATTTGGTGTTTCTATATCTTTTCTTTCTACAATAGCAGGATCAAGTATAATATTGAACTTATCTTCTATTGCTACAATAAGTTCAATAATTCCTAATGAATCCAATCTTTCATTATCAAATAGATTAACATTACTTTCTTCATGTAAATCCTCACCAGTAATTTCTTCTAATATATTATAAATTAATTCTTGCATATAAATTCCTCCTTTATATTCTGTAATATCATTATACTTTACTATAATATATAATGTGGTTTTACCCAAATAAATTAACACTATATGTATTTGTATCTATTTTATTAATTTTACTACAAGTCTTTATTTATTTGTAAAAATAAGGTAAGATTAATAAAATAGATACTTTGAGGAGGAATTAAATTGAAAAACATTAAAATTTCAACCCAATTAATTAAAGGTTCATTAAAGAAAAAGGTAGTTATAGCTACTACTATTATGGGTATCGCATTGGTATCTGTAGGTTTTAACAATGTAAATTATAATAGTAGTACAAGCAGTGCAAATAAATATGTACAAGTATTCGGTAGTGTAGTTAAACAGCCAGTAGTATATAAAACACAATATGGTGTAACAACATCTAGTGTAAATATAAGAACTGGAGCATCAACTGCCTATTCTATACAAGGAAAATTCGCTAATAAAACTGAAATTAAAATTCTCGGAAAAGCAGGTAGTTTTTATAAAGTAAGCTACAGTGGTAAAACAGGGTACGTAAGTGATCAATATGTAAAAATAACAGCTAAACCCGTTACAGTAGTATCACCTAAAACAGTATACAAAATACAATATGGTGTAACAACATCTAGTGTAAACATAAGAACTGGAGCATCAACTGCTTATTCTATACAAGGGAAATTCGCTAACAAAACTGAAATTAAAATTCTTGGAAAATCAGGGAGCTTTTATAAAGTAAGCTACAGTGATAAAACAGGATATGTAAGTAATCAATATGTAAAAATAACAGCTAAATAAAAAGCATTAAAATCTATTTGATATAGAAAATGAATGTATAAATTCAACCCAAATTATACATTCATTTCTTATTTTTTGCACTTCATGAGATCAAAATTTATCTATGTTTAGACAAAGATTCTACTTTTTAGTTGTAGGTAAGAACTTACGAGTTTAAGCTTTTCTGTAAAAAAATTTCTATATTTTTGTATCTTTTATATTAAAAATTCGTAAACAAGTAATCCAAAATTTCGTACCTAAGTTACTTCTATTGTAATAGCTATCTATAGCCTTATTAACATAAACCCAACCTTTCCAGCCTATATGGTCACTATCCATTAGGAAGTATTTTTCATACTCATATTTTGAAAAATCAGCAACTTCAAAACCATAAGAATTAACCATAGTATCTATCTTTCTATAATAAGCTAGTCTATCACTTTTACTAAATCCGGCATAGTCATACCACTTGCCATTTACAGGAATATTTAAAATAAGTGGTTTAATACCATCCTCTTTACAAACATCTAACAGCAATTCAAAATCTTTATATTCTGGAGATATTTTATAAGAACTATTTTTCCATAAACCCTTTATTTTTTGAAGGTTTCCTTTAGTCTCAATATTATAAGCACCACTAATCATACCAAAATTATTGTTACTAGACTTTGATTTAGAAATTTTAGTGGCTTTTCTTAATTCTACATCCCAGTTAATAGCTGTATGCTGAGTTTTAGAATATACTTCCGGTTTTGGTTTAGACTTAAGATAGTTAATGCTATCTTTATCGTCTTTTAAAATTAATTGCTCATATTTTATCCAGTAATAAGGAGTTATTAAGTACCTTTCACATTTACTTAATAAGTCTTTCTTACTGTAAAGAGAGCAGATTGTTCTCATAGTAGCAAATTGTTTATTGGAATTTTGGTCAATAATTGCTGTTATTCTTTTAGAAAATTCTTGTTTTGTAGTTAAAGTTATATCTTTATTAAATAAAAGACCATATACCTGTAGTTCAGATGAATTGGTTCCAAAATCATATTTAGTAATACCTCCGGGTATAAACCATTGTGGAGAAAGTACAAAAACTACCTTCTTCCCCCTCAATTCATTACCAAGTGCCCCAAAATTAGCAGCTTCTACTAAGGATTTATAACCTGATCTCCCTATAAGATTAATTTGGAAACCATCCCTCTCATTATTAAAAAATTTAATGGGATGAGTAGGATATGCAGTATTGTTTTCAAATTCAGATGATCCAAACATCAATAGATTATTCCCTTCGTTTGCCCCCATGCTTTGGAGTATCACACTTTTAAATTTATGTGGAGTTAAATTTTCAGCAAATGTATTATAATATTCTTTTGAAATAATATTATAATAATTTTTTTTTGAAGTAGTATATTTATTTTGAAAAATAAATATACTAACACTTATACTAATAATACCAATACTAATAATAATACTAGAAAATTTCTTCATCATATTTTACTCTTAGAAAAGGTTTGAAGGTATTCGATAAGTTTATTTGGTGTTTCTATATCTTTTCTTTCAACAATAGCAGGATCAAGTATAATATTAAATTTATCCTCTATTGCTACAATAAGCTCAATAATCCCTAATGAATCCAATCTTCCACTATCAAATAAATTCACATTACTTTCTTTATGTAAATCCTCACCAGTAATTTCTTCTAGTATATTATAAATTAATTCTTGCATATAAGTTCCTCCTTCTATTTAAAAAAATATATACACTTTCAACAGTATAGGGGTATGGCACGATTAATGTAAAAAACAGCCACATGACAATATTTGTATCTAAATACTATCACATAAGTCCCCTTATTACTTTTGTGATGTCACAAAAGATAAAATACATAGTTTTGTGACATCAAATTAAGCTAACACAAAAGGTAGAGCTTTTGTAACACTGCCCTCTGTAAATGGCTATTTTAGGTGTTTGTAATGGTAATAACTGTCTTATGGCTGTTTTTTGTACGAATCGTTGCCGTACCCCCTATACTTCACCTCCACCAGTAAAACCCTCGACTAATTAATTTTAGTTGAGGGTTTTCTTATGCTTTGATTTAGCTAAATTGAAGTGATGAAGTGGTTTCTGTAGTAACGGAACAGAAAACTTCAACATATTTACACAATACACCAATTGAGAGATTTAATCGTACAAAAATCTATTTTTTAATTAACTCTACGTCCATACGTAAAGTCACTATTTAGTGTTTGAACTCTAATTAAAGCACCTGTGTGAGGTGCATTTATCATGTTACCGTTCCCAACATATATTCCAACATGATGAGCAGGCGTTCCGAAAAAGACTAAATCGCCTGGTTGAAGATTAGCTCTAGATATAAATGTTCCTACATTTTGCTGGTCTTCCGAAATCCTTGGTAGATTTATACCAAAATGTGAAAACACATATTGTGTAAAGCCTGAACAGTCAAAGCCTGAAGGACTTGTCCCACCCCACACATATGGAATGCCAAGAAAATTTGAAGCATATGCTATAATTGCATTAGAAGAAACTGTAGCTCCACCCCTTGATGGAGTAAAACTAGGAGCCACATTTGTTATTGTCTTTAATGCAACTTGTTTTGCTACAGCAGCTTGTCTTACTTCAGCAGCCTGGTCTATTACCAATTGTGCTCCATACTTATTTTCTTGAGCCTTTAATTGTGCTGCTATTACAGTTTGGTCGGATTTTTGTTTGGTTAAAGAACCTAATTCATTTTTATTGTAAGCTCTCAAATATAGCAAATTTAAATTTTCTTTATCTAACGTTACCTTTTTTAAACTAATTGTTGCTTCTTTTGATTTCAAATCATTAATAACATTTTGATCAAAGGTTATTATCTTTTTAATATCTTCCACCCTGGATATTAAATCTTCTATACCGTTTGAGCCTAGTATAACCTCTATATAGCTTGACGACCCACTCATATACATTACTCTCATTCTTTCATTAAAAAGAATCTGCTCTGATTTAATATCAGCCTCTGCTTTTACAATATCTACTTGGTTTTGTTTAATATTTTTCTGTGTTTTTGTTATATTAGTTTCATTGCTGTTGATCTTAATCATAATTGATTCAATCTGATTATCCATTGTTTCGACTTTATTTTCAAGGTCATCTCTTTGAGTTTGAACCTGCTTAATTTTCACCTTATCTGACGCAGGATCTGCGTATACGCTAGTAAAACCAGCACTCATAGTTATAACAAGTGCCAACATGGCTGAAACAAGTTTTTTGTTCAATTTTTAATCCCCCTCATTGCACCTTCCAGGTTAGTTGACGGGTTAAGGTAGAGATACCCCGTTCTTATATAAAACTTCACGCCAAAATTAAATCCCCGGTACTTCCTTTTGGAAGATTCGGCTAATATCATATTATAATATCAAGATTTGTTAAAATAAATAAAATTGTGTTAATTTTGTTTAATAAACTCAAAATTTAGCTAAAAGTGGTATATTCTTAATCTTAGTGTCTAGATCAATAACACCATTAATTTCAATTATTTTTATAATAATAAAAAAATTTTAGGTCAGAATCATTCTGTCCTAAAACCTCTAGTTATCTAGTCAGTTTCAATAATTGCAATTTCCCATCATTCATATATGTTTAATATTATATTCTCGCCTAATATCTTTGTCAATAGTTTTATGTTGTATCTTAGATAAGAATGAGATATAACTCGATATACAGATCATTATAGTTATCCATGCAATATATACAAGCATAAAATACGACTTACCTAAAGTAAAAAGGCACTCTCTAAATAGCAGTGGTAGTTCACAACTTAAACCAAATATGCAATGATAAATGAAATATATAATTTTCATTATATTGTATGGGTTAAAATCAATACCCTATACTGTTTGAAAATTTCTTTAAATGATGAAAATAAAAATTAACTGTAAAGATTAAATTAGTGATAATAATTATATTAATAAATGCCATTATCCCTAAACGGAGCGGTGAAAATGGTTTAGCCCTGTGTAATTGATATGCTTCCCTTAAAGTAGACAGATTTTTAGTATTTAATCTGGCTACTTTTTTTGGTATAGATCGTTAAGAGAGCAGTTCATTAATTATGTTGTATACATCTTTATTATATTCAATATAAGACGGAACTAAAGTATTACAAAAAACAAAAGATTAATAATAGACGAATGAAAATATTTGGGTTTTCCAGTTCCCCCCGGTGAGAACGTTTTTTATTATTTATCTTATGGTGCATGCTTTTTAATTTAATTACGTAGGTAGGCTATGTGACGACACCCAAAAATGTAATTGACAAAGTTAAGATTTTTAATTACAATGTAAACGTACCAAACGTACCAAACGTACAGGAATACTGTACATTAATTTTGAATATGTTATTTAGGAGATTATATGGAGATAAACAATACTTTTGATCTAGTTAGTATATTTGCAAAAGCTTCATTGGTAACAATAGAGGTAGCATTTTTATCTATTTTAATAGCTTTTATTATAGGATTAATATGTAGCACTGCTTTATTTTATAAAATACCTGTATTAAAAACTATTATCTACATTTATGTTGAATTTTTTAGGAATACACCTTCATTAATACAAGCTTACTTTATTTTTTACGGGTTACCTAAAATATTTGTGCAGTTAGATAGCTTTGTTTGTTCTGTAATAGTACTTTCTCTCTTAGGAGGTGCATACATGTGTGAAGCTATTTATTCTGGTATGAAAGCAATTTCAAAAAATGAAAAAGAACTTGCAATGGCAATAGGGTTATCAAAATTTGATACAATAAGATATCTTATTTTGCCTCAATCAATTTCAATTTCCATTGCTGCTATAAACAACAATTCTATATTTTTAACTAAAGAAGTTTCTACTATGAAAATAATTTTGCTGCCAGAAATAGTTTATCAATCTTTTGATATTATAAGTTTACGTGCAGACCTTATTGTTCCTGTTATTATACTGATGTGTATTTCTTATTTAGTTATTTTAATACCAATGTCTTATTTATTTTCTATATTAGAAAGGAAGGTGCGCTTTGCGGAATTTGGGAATTGATTACATAATAAAAGCCTTTCCAATGATAATAGATGGTTTTGCCATAACTATAAAAATATCTATTATTGCGTTGATATTATCTATTTTTTTAGGCTTTATAATTGGTGTAATTATGACTTCTAAAAATAAATTAATTAATGTTGTATTAAAAATATTATTAGAAGCATTTAGGTTAATTCACCCTTTAATTTGGTTGTTTGTATTCTTTTTCGGCGTGTCTTATATTTTTAATATACAAACTGATAATATAGTTGTATCAATTGTAGTTTTCACATTGTGGGGTACATTTGAAATAGGTGATTTAGTAAGAAGTTATATACAAAGTTTACCGAAAAGTCAGTTTGAATCAAGTGCTGCTTTAGGACTTACCAAAACGCAAATGTATATATATGTACTTTTGCCACAAATAATAATAAGGATTACACCATCTATAGTCAATTTGGCAACTCGTCTTATAAAAACTACTACCTTGGTTTTTTTAATAGGTGTTCCAGAGGTATTAAAAGTTTCTCAAAACATTATACAGGTTGTATATAACAGCAATCCTAATAGTTATATAACTTTAACTATGTACCTTTTCCTACTATTTTTATACTTTATTATTTGTTATCCTTTATCATTATTTTCAAAATATTTAGAGAAAAAGGTTTCAGCATTATAAAAAGGATTTTTACATAAGGGGGGAAGATATGCTGTTAAGAGTAAAAAATTTAAAAAAATCGTTTAAAGAAAATGTTGTACTTGATGGTGTCAGTTATGATGTAGAAAAAGGTGAAGTAATTGCTATATTAGGCCGTTCTGGTTGTGGAAAATCAACACTTTTAAGATGTATTAACGGATTAGAACAAATTGAAGGTGGAGAAATTTATTTAAATGAAACCTTAATTACAAAACCTAATGCTAAATATAAACATTGGAGCGAGGTAAGAAAAAAAATAGGAATGGTATTTCAAAGCTATGATCTGTTTCCACACATGAATGTTTTAAATAATATCATTTTAGGTCCTATGAAGGTAGAAAAAAGAAGTAAAGCGGATGCTACAAAAGAGGCTTTAAAACTTTTAGAAAGAGTAAGTTTATTAGAAAAGAAATTAGCTTATCCTAGGGAACTATCTGGTGGACAAAAACAAAGAGTAGCTATTTGCAGGGCTCTTTCCATGAACCCTGAAATAATCTTGTTTGATGAGGTTACTGCTGCATTAGACCCGGAAATGGTAAGAGAGGTTTTAGATGTAATTAAAGGAGTAAAAGAGCAAGGTCTTACTATGATTGTGGTTACACATGAAATGGCATTTGCAGAAAAAGTAGCTGATAAAATAATATTTATGGAAAACGGAAAAATCCTAGAAATAAATACACCAGATAAATTCTTTCATTCTCCAAGTACTGTTGAAGCAAGAAGATTTTTAAATTTATCTGATGGTTATGTACAATAATAAAATGTTTTTAATATTTCATATAAAATGTTTTAATATTTTATATGAAAATTTAAATAGGGGGAGACGATAAAATGAAAAAAATTTTAATGGCAATTTCGCTTATAATGTTAGTAGGAGTTACAGGTTGTTCTTCAAATACAAGCAAAACAACAAAAGCTGCACCTAGCTCATTAGAGGCAATTAAGAAAGCAGGTACTATAAAAATAGGGATCTTTTCAGATGATGCACCTTTCTGCTATCAAGACGCTGATGGAAGTTTTAAAGGCTATGATGTAGACCTTGGTAAAAGAATTGCAAAGGAATTGCTTGGCGATGAAAATAAAATCACTTGGGTAGCTATGAATCCAGCCAACAGAGTATTATATTTGCAAACAGGTAAAGTAGACTTAATGCTTGCAGATTTTACAGTTACAGATGAAAGAGCTAAAAGTGTAGATTTCACATTACCTTATGAAAAAGTTTCTCTAGGCGTGGTTTCTAGTGAAAAATCACCGATAAATTCTGTAGGTGATTTAAAGGGTAAAACATTAGCTGTTAATACAGGAACTACAGGAGATTCATATTTTTCTAAAAATGCCACAGATGTAAAATTACTAAAAATTGATGCTATTACTGATGGTTATCAGGCTTTAACTTCTGGTAAAGCAGTTGCTTTTGCACAAGATAATACATTACTGCTTTCATGGGCAAAAAAGAATCCCGGTTATGTAGTTGGTATAAAAGAACTAGGCAACAAAGATTATATAGCTGGTGCTGTTAAAAAAGGAGATAAAGTATTATTAGACTATGTAAATTCTTTGATTAAAGGTAAATTAAACGATGAGCAATTCTTCCATAAAGATTTTGATAATACATTAAAGTCAAGTTTCCCAGCAACTTTTACTGCTGATCAAATTGTAATCGAAGGTGGAAAAACAAAATAATTCAAATTTCGTTTTTAGTTTCTGTAGAAAAAATTATGGAAACCAAATAAAAAGTACTTCTTCTTGGCAATAATATTGTAATTTTTATCAAGACGATCTCATATCATTTTTAAGCAATTTTATATTCATTTAATACGATTACACCTAAATAAATATAAAATCGCCTAAATTTTATTACATTCTTATTCTTTGCTATTAAATGCATTACCCGTTACTATATATAAGTAATTAGTTTTAAAAGAATATTATTAAATAAAAGCTGTAAAATAAACTATGACATCATGTCATAGTTTATTTTACAGCTTTTATTTAGGAGTATGAAGAACATAACCGCTGGTAACCACAAACTCCTTATATTTGGAATTTGCTAATCACTTTATTATAAGCCTCTCGAGCTTAGGTAATTGATAATTTCTAATATATTTTAAGCGTTTTCCTGATTTCGTGACCTGAATCCGATTGTATCAAAGAATTGTCTATACCTTGTTTTTTAGCCAGGTAAATAAGAAATGTCTTAACTTATGTGGAGATGTCATTGTTTTTAAACCAGCTTGTGTAGAAATATTTTTCTGGATTTTCTCTTATGGGGGTCTCTCCCTATTTTATTTTACATTATCACTAATCTTGTTTTAAATCTTGCTATTCCCTTGTTTTATCAACATTACTATTATCCAAAATAATCATTTTTTCAATTAAATTTCATTGGAAATTAGTTTACCTATATGATTTCTAAAAAAAAGCTAAAGATTTTATATTTCAATCTCGATAATTAAAATCAGGAGGGACTTTTGAACGAAGGAATAATATTAGTTAGTAAATAAGTAGACAAGGTTATTGTTCTCACAATAGATTTATGAAAGGAGCTGTATTAATTTCGGTTATTATCAACTAGTTGTATTTAACTTGGGATTGGAAGAGTATGCAATCAATATTTCTTATGTTCAAGAGTTCATTGATTTCAAGTCAGGAGCAAGCAGCCGCTACTCAGAAATTTACAGCAGACATTGAAGAACTAACTTACATGTCGGAAGAATTAAATAAAATTGCACAGGATATATAAGGAGAAGATACATATGAAAAACATTAAAAGAAAACGCGTTAACTTAAGAAGTTTAAAGGTTAGATTATTAGTAGTATTAGTTATACTATGTTTAGCTCCTATATGTATATTAGGAGCCATCACTTACAATAAATCTCATGATATTCTAGAATCTAAGGTTAAATTAACTTCTCATCAAACAGTGGGAGAAGTTAACAGAGGAATTACTAATTATTTAGTTGGAATACAGGGGTATATGAATATGTTAGCCACTAATGCTGATCTAAAATCATTGAAACAGCACCCCGAATTTAAGCCATATGTTTTAGGAGCATTGCAAAATGTTAAAGATAATAGAAAAGACTTAACTAATGTGTATTTCGCAAGCGCTAACAAGAATATGTTACTATATCCAATTCAACAACTACCAAAAGGCTACGACCCAACTACTAGGCCTTGGTATACAAATGCAGTACAAAATAAAGGTAAAGTGATCTTTTCAGAGCCTTATAAAGATGCTACTAGTGGATTAATGATGTTTTCAATTGCAAAAGCTGTAGAAAATAATGGACAAGTAATAGGTGTAGTTTCTGCAGATATTAATTTAACTACAATATCAGATAGCTTATCTTCAATTAAAATAGGCAATAATGGATACGTTTCTGTCACGAGTCTACAAGGAGTAATGATTGCTGATCCTGATAAAACCCTACTTGGAAGAAACGTTGCAAAATCTCTATCTTATTGGAATAATGCCAAAGTAAATAAAGAAGGCATAGACAACTTTATTTATAAAGGAACAAATAATTATTGTGTATATACAACTAATGATTTAGCTGAATGGAAAATCATGGCATATGTCCCTATGACTGAATTATTAAATGATACAAATGTTTTAAAAAATATTACCCTTTTAATTATTTTAATATTAGGTGTAATAGCCATATTTGTGTCCATAATATTAAGTGAGTCCATAACCTCCAAGCTAAATAAATTGGAGCATATATTTAGCAAGGCTTCTGAGGGTAATCTATCAGTACATGTAGATATAAAATCTAAAGATGAGTTTGGTGAATTAGGGAACCATTTCAATATCATGATTAGTAATATAAGTAATCTTATAAAGAAGGTTAAAGATACAGCTATGAGTATTTCAACAGCCTCTGGAGAAATAAATAAGATGGCTAGTGAAACTGCATTGGCTATAAATGAAGTAGCCTTAACTATCGACCAGGTTGCAAATGGTAGCTCAGAGCAAGCTCAAGATATCGTTAGGGGAGTGGAGTCTGTTAATAAACTAGGTAGTAGTATTAATAATATAAAAACATTAGCTATAGAAATAGATACGGTATCTAAGAGCACTAACGATTTAAGTGAGAATGGTTTGAATGTTGTAAATATTCTTACAAAGAAAACTGAAGAGGCAAATGCTTCTGCCGAGAAAGTTACAGTTGTTATTGAGGAAATGAATAAAGTAAGTGAAGATATCGGAACTATAACTGAAACTATAACTAGTATAGCATCACAAACCAATCTTTTAGCTTTAAATGCCGCTATAGAAGCTGCTAGGGCAGGAGAAGCTGGCAGAGGTTTCTCTGTAGTAGCAGATGAAATAAGGAAATTAGCAGAGCAATCTGCTGATGCAACAAAGCAAATTCAAGAATTAATTTTAAAAGTTAAAGAAAAGTCAGTACAAGCAGTTTTGACAATGAAAGATTCTAAAGATGTTGTAGAGAAACAGACAAATGCAGTAATAGAAACTAAAGCAATATTCAACCAAATTTCTCAGGCTATAAAGAATCTTAAAGTTGGAGCAGATGAAATTTCTTCTTCTATAGAAGAAACTAACATTCAAAAGGATAATATAGTTGATCAAATGCAAAACATTTCTGCTGTAAGCGAAGAATCATGTGCAAGTGCAGAGGAAGTTTCTGCAACAACGGAAGAAATAACAGCAACCATGAGTGAATTTAGTAATACTGCTGGAAAAATGAAAGATCTAGTGGATATCTTAGAATTAGAAATATCGCAATTTAAGCTGTAACATTATGCAATGTGGATCGATAGCATAATCATATGTTCGTTATGATTTGAAATAGGATGATTTTTTTTCAACATTAATAATGTCTACATTCCTTAAATAATATTGTTTAAGGAATATAGACTCGTTGGTGCTCAAGCAAATGAAATTAAACAAAGAAATTTGTAAGTTTAAAGTTTAAGCAAACTTGCTATTGATACAATTATTATTTTTTTGTAAAACATTATAAATTCCTTTTGAAGAGGATAGGCAAAAACACCCTGTAGGGACTGCTTGTGTAGTAAACACAAATGTTAAGAAATGATAATGCATAATAAGAATATGAGGTGATAAAAAATACAGTGAGTGCAAGTCTATGGATTTAGTATTTATGTCATTAGTTGAGTATATGGAACGTTATAAGAAAGGTAAAAAAGTTATTATAAAATGTTTTAACCATCTCCATAGGTGATAGCAGAAACCTCTTATGCTCATACACAGGTTGGAGGCGTATCCAATTATAAATAAAAAATGCAAAGGCAAAAGGGGGCTCCCTATTACCTTTGCATTTAAAAACTACTCCCCCAAAGTAGGGTAATAGTAGATTAACTTAAGTTTAACGAAATAGCAATAACTTAAGTTAATATGCACCTTATTTTTTTACCCATACAACATAATTTATTATTATATTGTATGCCTTTTTGTTTTTAATACAATAAACATATAAAAATTATAAAAAAGTGTTGACCCTAACATTGTGTCATAGTGTACTATAAAAATAGAGTTTAATTATATTGACAAAAACTCATAGCCGGCAGGGTGATAGACAGTATTGATAGCTCTAAAATCAAAGTGGGAGGTGCAGCAATGAAAACAATAAAACAAGTTTCGAATTTGACAAAAATAAGTGTGCGAATGTTACATTATTACGATAAAATAGGATTGTTAAAACCAAGTAATTTTACGGATGCAGGTTACAGACTTTACGACGATGAAGCTCTTGAGACCTTGCAACAGATTTTATTTTTTAAGGAACTTGATATACCTTTGAAAGAAGTTAAAGAAATTATGGTTAGTACCCACTTTGATAAAATGCAGTCTCTGGAAAATCAAAAAAAGCTACTCATTATAAAACGTGATAGAGTGAATAGCTTGATAGAGCTTATAAATAAAACCTTAAAAGGAGCTAATACGATGAGTTTTAAAGAATTTGATATGACTGAATATTACAACGTTTGGGAAGAATATAAGAAAAAAAATATGGATAAAGTAATTAAGACTTGGGGAAGTATAGATAAATTTGATGAGATGATTGAACATATAAAAATTAATGAGGCTAAAATTGCTAAAAACTCTATAGAAGCTTATGGAAGTATAAAGAACTGTGCCGAAGCCATGAAGAAAACTTTATATAATAAAAGGTTAATAACTATAGCAGAAAAACGCGAGAAATTTGAAAAAGATTGCCTTGAATATAACCATCCTATATTAAAAGAACTATATGAAAAACTTACAATAGACTTAGGCAAAGATCCTTCAGCAAAAGAAATTCAGAAAATTGCTAAAGAGATAACGGATACAGCTAAAAAAGATTATGAAATTTTCAAAATGGATAAGAGGGGGGATGACCATTGGTATTATACGACAAAAAAATATTTGCAAGATCTAAAGTTGATAGAAATAGTTGATAAGAACTATGGAAGAGGTGCAGCTAAATTTATTGGAGAAGTTTTTAAAATTTATTTAAAAGATAAAAAACCCAAATTAGAAACATTATATGACAAGCTTGCAGTTGACTTAAGTAAAGATCCTACTTCAGAAGAGATTCAACAAATTGTGCAAGAAATAGCAGATACAACTAAAAGTAATAAGGAATTTTATGAAGGAGATACGGGTTTGAATTATAAGATATTTTTATCCAGCTTAGCTGATCTTTATTTAACAAATGCCAGTAAAAATATAAATGCTGTTGATAAGATATATGGAGAGGGTTCGGCTAAATTTATTGGAGAAGCTTTGAAATTTTATGCTGAAAAATAAGTAGTGAATTATTCCAATCACTCTCAATTTCTTGAGATGTTTCATTTAATATGAAAAGCGGAAAATCATGCATAAATGGAGTGTATATTCTCAATTAGACACCTTTTATGCAGTAAAATAGAACATTATTGCATATCAAAAGAGCATGAATGAGGGTATAGGCTAGTTATATGGGTTTACTAAATGTCGTGAAGGGAATAGGTTTGCTTTCAGATGTTGAGCCGACAAAAGCTATCATCCTAAGTATATACTTAAACGATGATAGCTTCGAAAGTTGCTCAATGTCTGAAACAAACTTTTGAACGATGCCGCGTTAGCACT
>Ga0209430_1001252_pt1 | contig 19610 bp, 19 predicted proteins | sample BarGraIncub1133A_FD_184504 | JGI IMG/M metagenome (GOLD analysis project Ga0209430, IMG submission 184504) | Arctic peat soil microbial communities from Barrow, Alaska - Barrow Graham LP Incubations 11-33A (SPAdes) (version 2) | ecosystem: Environmental > Terrestrial > Soil > Wetlands > Peat... | reverse complement strand
TCCGCTTCAAATCCTGCAACTTCCAGAATGGGAATGTTGAATGCTTTAATGATTTTTTTGATGTAGGGTATAGACTTGCGAATCTCTTCCGGCGTTTCCTCCCGTTGTGCCTTGTATTTTTCGAAGGCCTCATGTCTGAAAGTCGGACCGGATGGGTCGAAAGCAACAGCAATATGACTTGGATTTTCGCGCTTGAGCAGGTCTTCCAACGTATTTACAAACCCAAAAATGGCCGATGTATTCTGACCTTTTGAATTCATTCTTGGATTTTTGATGAAGGCATAGTATGCCCGGTATATTAATGCGTAGGCATCCAATAGAAATAATTTTTTAGGATTTTCCATCCTTCTTTATTCTTATTTGTTTATAAATGAAACAAGCCTGATTTATTTATCCTCAGATAACTCCGTAAAAGTACTAAAAAATGAGCAAGCTCTGTTTTTTTATTACTTTTGTAACTCTAATATTTAGTTATGATTGATCAGATCAGAAAACCGATTGAAAAGGAATTTCGTTTGTACGAGGCTGCTTTCGAAGAAGCCGTAAAAACAGACAATAAACTGTTGGCAAATATTCTGCGCTATGTCAGAACAACCAAGGGTAAAGAGCTTCGACCGGTTTTGGTTTTGCTTTCTGCTTCTTTGTTGGGCGAAGTGGATGTAGATGCTATTCAGGCTGCCGTGTCACTGGAATTACTCCATACAGCCAGTTTAATGCACGACGATGTAGTAGATCAAACGTATCAACGCAGGTCTAAATATTCTGTTAATGCTCTATGGAATAATAAAATAGCCATTCTTGTAGGTGATTATTATCTTTCAAAATCTGCGCAGATTTCTGCTGGAGTAAAAAACAGAAGACTTACACCTTTGTTGGCAAAACTGGGTTGTGATCTTTCTGATGGTGAACTTTTACAGGTAAATAACGAAAAGAAGTTACTTATTGATGAGCCTCTTTATCTGAATGTCATTAAGAAAAAGACTGCCGAAACTTTTGCTTTTTGTACCCAATCGGGAGCTATATCCGCCAATGCAAGTTCCGCTGATGAAGAGAAACTTCGCCTTTTTGGTGAGAATTTGGGTATGGTCTTCCAAATGAAGGATGATATTTTTGATTATTTTGATTCAAGTGATATTGGTAAACCTACCGGAAATGATTTGAAAGAAGGAAAAATGACTTTGCCATTGATCTTTGCATTGAAAAATTCCGATAAAATGGAGGCGAAACCTATTTTGAACATGATTCGGAATAAGGATTTTTCGATTGAAAAACTAAAAACAATGACCCAGTTTGTGCAGGAAAAGGGTGGAATTCAATATGCAGAAAAGCGTATGCAAGAGTTCAAGCTTCTGGCTGCTGAAACGATTAAGGATTTTCCGGATTCTCCTGCTAAAAAGTCTTTACTCGATTGTTTGGATTTTGCCATGAAACGTTCGAAATAAATTTTAGAAAAAAAAACAGCTTATCATTTGAAAAGCTGCTTTTTGTTGTGCGCCATGCATGGCGCGTCACTCGATTAGAACTACTATTTAGTCCCTTAAAATGGGTTCGTTTTTTCACCCAGAATATCGTTAACCACATTATTAGCCAATCGGCTTGCTCCAAAACGCAACAGGTCTTTGTTCAGCCATTCTTTTCCCAGGACAGCTTCTACGATGCAGTAGTAGGGAAGAGCTTCCCCGGTAGTAGATATACCACCTGAAACCTTGATTCCAACTCTTCTCCCGCTTTTCTGAAAAAATTCAAGAATCATTTGACACATGCAATAAGCTGCAGTTGTTGTCGCACCTTTATCCAGTTTTCCAGTAGATGTTTTGATAAAGTCTGCGCCTGATTCCATCGATATAATGGCTGTGTCTTGCAATTGTTTAATTTCTAAAATTCCGGATTCCAGAATAACTTTCAGGTTAACATCCATACAAGCAGCTTTCAATTCTTGAATATCTTCCAGTATTTCTTCATTTTTACCATCCAATAGTTTACCGATGGGAAAGACAATATCTATTTCTGAAGCTCCATCCAAAATGGCAAGTGAGGTTTCAGCTATTTTTACTTCGATGAAGGCCTGTGAATGTGGAAAACCTCCGGTAACTGCGGCTATTTCTACTCCTTCGGTCAATGTTTCCCTGACTGCTTTTACGAGGGAAGGGTAAACGCAAATAGCTGCTACGTTTGGCAATTCAGGATACTTTTCACCAAAATTATTGACTTTTTCTGTTAGAATAGAAATGCTGTCTTCTGTATCCGTTGTATTCAGACTGGTCAGATCTATACAACTTAAAATTGTTTCGTAGACCTCTTTGTTACTGTTTACAATCAGCTTTTCATTCAGAATTTCTTTTACTTTATTTTCTACATCTGATTCAACAAGTTGTGTATATTGCTTTAATCCTTCTGTAATTTTATCCATTTCAGTGAAGTTTTATATTGTTTTTATGACGTTCCTTATCTCTGTTTGTTTTTTTTGTGATATTCTTTTCCAGGGCTTCTGTCAGGTTAACACCCGTTTGATTGGCCAGACAAAGGAGTACCCATAAGACATCGGCCATTTCATTGGCCAGATCGTTATCCTTATCGCTTTCCTTGAAGGATTGGTCTCCATATTTACGGGCGATGATTCGAGCCACTTCTCCTACTTCTTCGCTTAGTAGGGCCATGTTGGTGAGTTCGCTGAAATAGCGCACTCCATAGGACTTGATCCATTCATCTACCTTGATTTGGGCTTCTTCTATAGTCATTTATTCTTTGTTTTTAGTGTCCATGAAAATGGTTACCGGTCCGTCGTTGATCAGGGATACCTGCATGTCAGCACCGAAAATGCCTGTTTCAATTTTTTTACCCAGGCATGCGCTCAATTCCTTGCAAAAGTTTTCATACAATGGAATAGCGATATCCGGTTTACTAGCTCGTATAAAGGAGGGTCTATTCCCCTTTTTTGTTTGTCCGAATAAAGTGAATTGGCTGATTAACAATATATTACCCTTTATGTCCAAAACGGATTTGTTCATAAGGCCTGCGTCATCATTAAAAATCCGCAACTGAACGATTTTCTTGGTCAGCCATTCTATATCCTCTTGAATATCAGAGTCTTCAATGCCAAGTAAAACGAGTAGTCCATGTCCGATGCTTCCATTCAAACTTCCTTCTATTTCGACGCTCGCCTTGGATACTCGTTGTATAACTGCTCTCATTCGGTGATTTTCTTTGTATGCAAAAATACATATATTTTTTCTGCTTTAGACTTCCCAACTGCCTTTTCAAGTGTTTCCATATCGGCTTCCCGGATTTTTTTGACACTCTTGAATTGATTCAATAGAAGGGATTTTGTTTTCTCTCCGATACCTGTAATTTCATCCATTACTGAAGTGATCTGATTTTTGCTCCGTCTTTTACGGTGGTGGGTGATTCCGAAACGGTGGGCTTCATCCCTTAATTGTTGGATAAGCCGCAATGTTTCAGAGTTTTTGTCCAGATATAATGGAACAGTGTCATAGGGAAAAAAGAGTTCCTCCAGGTTCTTGGCTATACCAATGACCTGAAGTTTGTCATAGACTCCTACTGCTTTTAAAGCAGTTACAGCCGATGAAAGCTGACCTTTTCCACCATCGACTATAACCAGTTGTGGCAAGGGCTGCTCTTCATCCATAAGTCTTTTATACCTTCGGGTGAGCACTTCTTCCATGGATGCGAAGTCATCAGGGCCTTCTACTGTCTTGATGTTGAAATGACGGTAATCTTTTTTGGATGGCTTTGCATTCTTAAAGACCACACAGGAGGATACAGGAAAAGTTCCTTGGGTGTTGGAATTGTCAAAACATTCGATGTGGAGCGGTAAAACCTTAAGGTTCAGGTCTTTCTTTACAGTGCTTAGAATCCTGGTGGTGCGTTGTTCCGGATTTAACTTTTCTTGCTGTTTCAGTAAGTCTTTTTTATATTGATGGACATTCTGCAGGGACAGGTCGAGTATTTTCTTACGATCGCCCCTTTGCGGCACCACAAACGTCACATTTTCCAGCTCTACTTCCGGTATAAATGAAACAATAATTTCTTTTGCAATGCTTTTAAAACGGTTTCGCATTTCAAAAATGGCAGTACTCAGCAGAGCTTCTTTTTCTTCTTCCAATCTTTTCTTGTATTCAAAGGTTAGCCCCCTTACTATGCAGCCATTTACCAGATAGAGGTAATTTATGATGGCTGATTGGTCAGTTTCATCAAAGGAAAAGACCTCAATGTTGTGCAATCCTGAATTGACAATGGCTGATTTGCTTCTGTATTGATCGATTAAATCGTATTTTTCCTTGACTTTATGTGCTTCTTCAAAGCGTAATTCGCTGGCAAGACTTTGCATTTCCTTTAAAAGATGCTTGCTGATCACGTGGATATTCCCCTTTAAAATCTCCCGAATCTGGCTTATATTTTCATTATAAGCTTCAGCACTTTGTAAACCTTCACATGGCCCCAAACATCTTTTAATGTGATATTCCAGACAGACTTTGTATTTACCCTGTTTGATAAAACCTTCCAGCAAAGGTAATTTGCAGGTGCGTAAAGGGTAGATTTTTCGGATCATCTGGAGCATTGTCCGGACCATTGGTATCGAACTGTAGGGTCCAAAATATTCAGAACCGTCCTGAACAATGTTTCTTGTCTGCAATACTCGTGGAAAATTCTCTTTTCTGATGCAGATGCTTGGATAGGTTTTATCATCTTTTAAAAGAACATTGTACCTGGGGCGGTGTTCCTTAATCAGGTTGTTTTCCAGAAGAAGGGCATCTTCTTCCGTATCGACAACAATGATTTTGAGATCCCGGATTTTTCGTACCAGAATCCGTGTTTTGGGAGAGTCTGAATGGTCTTTTAGAAAGTAGGAATATACACGTTTTTTAAGGTTTTTAGCCTTTCCAACGTAGAGAATAGTCCCTGATTCGTCAAAGTACTGGTAGACGCCGGGGTTATCAGGTATTCTGTCCAGCTGATCCTGAAGAGTGGATGAAATAAGATGGAGGCTTTTCATTTAAATTAAGAAGCTATTTAAAAGTGAACCATTGATTCAACCCGATCCGGGTTTTCAAATAAATTCCTGGCCTTAAATTCATCCAATTCTATGATGAAATGGAAGTATACTTCTTTTACGCCAAATTGTTTGATCAGTTTTTCTGCGGCAAGCATAGTACCGCCTGTTGCCAACAAATCATCGTGAACCAGTACAACGTCATCTGGTGATAAGGCATCTTTGTGCATTTCTATTTCATCTATTCCATATTCTTTTTCATACGAAACAGTGTTTGTTTCTGCCGGTAGTTTCCCTTTTTTACGAATTGGTACAAAGCCTACACCTAATTTTTCTGCCAGGATGGAGCCCATGATAAAGCCCCTGGATTCAATTCCTACAATTTTGGTAATGCCTTTGTCCTTGTAGGCCTCATACATGGCCGATGCTATTTTCCGTAGCACCTTGCCATCTTTTAAAGAGGTGGTGATGTCTTTAAACTGAACACCCTTGATAGGAAAATCGGGGATATTACGGATAGAATTTTTAATATCGATCATTTTATTTTGTTTTTATGTTCCACGTGGAACAATGGGTTATCTTCCTAGTAGTATGAGCAATATATTTATATCGTTTGGTGAAATTCCAGGAATTCTACCGGCCTGACCAATGGTCTCCGGGTTTATCCTGCTCAACTTCTGTCTGGCTTCAATAGAAATAGCTTGTATACTGTTGTAATCAAATTTATCTGCTATTCGAATGGTATCCAGACGATGTATTTTTTCAGCAATGCCTTTTTCCCTTTCAATATAACCTTGATATTTGATGCGAATTTCTGTTGCTTCTATCACTTCTTCCTGTCTGTCGGTTATTTTATCCAGTTCTTTTTTCAATGCCGGTATATGTGGTTCCAGATTTCTAAAGCTTAACTGTGGCCTCAGAATAAGATCAGTCAATCGTACGCCCTGTTTTAGGGGAGCGGTACCTAGTTTCTCCAAAGCCTCGTTAATATACAATGCTTTGATGGAATAGTTGTCACAAAAATCCAGTAGCTTTTCTATCAATATCTTTTTGTCGAGAAGAAGTTGGTAACGATCCTTCCTGGCAAGGCCTAGTTGATACGATTTCTCTGTTAAACGAAAATCTGCATCATCCTGGCGTAATAGAATACGATGTTCCGCACGTGAAGTAAACATTCTATACGGCTCATCAACCCCTTTTGTGACCAAATCATCGATTAAAACGCCAATATATGCTTCGTCACGTCCCAGTACGAATGGTTCTGCATGTATACAGTTCTGATGAGCGTTAATCCCTGCAATCAAACCTTGCCCTGCAGCTTCTTCATAACCGGTGGTTCCATTGATTTGACCGGCAAAAAACAGGTTTTTTATACGTTTGGTCTCCAGTGTATGCTTGAGTTGAGTTGGATCAAAATAGTCGTATTCGATGGCATAACCGGGACGGAAAATATGAAGTTCACGAAAACATGGAATTTCTTGCAAGGCTTTTATTTGTATATCCAGAGGTAAAGACGATGAAAAGCCATTTAAATAGTATTCATGGGAGTCTTCACCTTCGGGTTCCAAAAATAACTGGTGTTGGTTTTTATCCGGGAACGTGTATAATTTGGTTTCAATGCTGGGGCAGTATCGAGGTCCAATACTTGATATTTGGCCGTTGAAAAGGGGAGAGTCCGGTAAGCCACTGCGTAAAACTTCGTGAACCTTTTCATTGGTATAACAAATCCAACAGTTCCTTTGTTTAAGCTGACGGGGTTCAAATTTGAGGTATGAAAACTTATGAAAGTCATTTTCTCCACCTTGTTCCTCCATATCTTCGAAGTGAACACTTCTTCCGTCAATCCGGACCGGCGTACCGGTTTTCATTCGGTCTGTGGTAAAACCGAGACTCTTCAGCTGTTCGGTCAAACCTGTTGAGGAAGGTTCAGACATTCGTCCACCTGAGAATTGAGTGTGTCCGATATGGATCAAACCGTTTAAGAAAGTTCCTGTGGTCAGGACAACACTTTTAGCGAGAAATTCCACATTCATCGCTGTTTTCACTCCGGTTAAAACACCGTCCTCAATGAGCAGACTTTTTACAGTGTCTTGCCAGAGGTAAAGATTATCGGTGTTTTCGATGATCCTGGTCCAGGTGAGAATGAATTTTTGTCTGTCACTTTGTGAGCGCGGACTCCACATGGCCGGGCCTTTTGATTTATTCAGCATTCGGAATTGAATGGCAGTCTCGTCTGTCACTATTCCGGTCTGTCCTCCCAGGGCATCTATTTCGCGCACGATCTGACCTTTTGCAATGCCGCCGATAGCGGGGTTGCAGCTCATTTGTGCAATTTTATTCATATCCATTGTGATCAACAAGGTGTGCGATCCCATGTTTGCGGCAGCAGCAGCAGCTTCACAGCCTGCATGTCCGGCTCCAATCACAATAACGTCGTAAGTAAACTTCATTATATTTTATAATATGTAGATATACAGGTAGTTAGGTAAATAATTCCAATGCTTCATCCTCTTTCTGATGCATTATTTTTTCAGTTTCAGACGTTTTGTCCTTAAATCCACAAAGATGTAAAACACCATGAATGATAACTCTGTTTAATTCCTTTTCATACGTCACTCCCATCATTTCTGCATTGGAAGCAACCGTGTCAATTCCGATATAAATGTCCCCGGATATAGTTTTCTGCTCTGAGTAATCAAAAGTGATGATGTCTGTAAAGTAGTCGTGTTGCAAATACTGATTGTTCACTTCCAGAATCCGCGCATCCGAACAAAAAATATAATTGATTTCCCCGGTTTTTTTTCCGTGAAAAGCGGCAACGCGATTGATCCAGTCAGTAACAACATTCTGATCTATTCCGGGAAGGTTGCAATCATCTGAATGATACCTGATCATCTTTGCTTGTTTTAATGAAAGAAAATATACCCTAGTAAAATAGCAGCGATTACCCCGGCTAAATCTGCGATTAAACCGGCAACAACGGCGTATCTGGTGCGTTTTATCCCCACAGAACCAAAGTAAAGGGCGATGATGTAGAAGGTCGTGTCTGCAGCCCCCTGGAATAAACAAGAAAGCCTGCCTACAAAAGAGTCTGCGCCATTGGTTTTCATCGCTTCCACCATCATAGCTCTGGCACCACTGCCGCTTAATGGTTTCATAAATGCCGTTGGAAGAGCTTTTACGAAGTCTGTGTCAAATCCCAATGCACCTACGCACCAGGAAATGCCATCGGTTAATAAGTCCATGGCTCCAGAAGCTCTGAAAACACCAACGCCAACAAGCATACCAACCAGGTAGGGGATAATTTTCACAGAGGTCTCAAAGCCACCTTTTGCACCATCAACAAATGCTTCCCAGACGTTGACTTTTTTATAGAATGCTCCGGAGATGAACAGGACAATAATGGAAAATAGAGTCAAGTTGCTCATAAGCCCGGAGGTAAGAGTCATCTGATCCTTGTCCAGTCCGGAAAACCACCACACCAAAGTGCCCAGAGCGAGCATGAGACCTCCAATCCATGAAAGAACAGTCAGGTTCAGAAGGTTGAGTTTCTGACGAATACCAACATAGATGATGGCTGTTATGGTTGAAACAAAGGTGGCAATCAGTATTGGAATGAAAACGTCGGTCGGGTTGGCTGCACCCAGAATAGCGCGCTGAGCCAGTATACTTAGTGGGATAATGGTCAATCCGGAAGTATTCAGTGCCAGAAACATAATCTGGGCGTTGGATGCCGTATCCTTTTTAGGGTTTAATTCCTGCAGACTCTGCATGGCTTTCAATCCAAGTGGAGTCGCTGCATTGTCCAGACCCAGCATATTGGCTGAGAAATTCATCACCAACTGGCCGTTTGCAGGATGACCTTTAGGAATTTCAGGAAAGAGTTTACTGAAAAATGGACCTATGATTCTGGAAAGAAACCGCATAGCTCCAGCTTTTTCACCGATATTCAGGATACCCAGCCACATGGTCATAATTCCGACCAAGGGTAAAGCAATATCCATTACTGAGAATTTGGCCATGTCAAAGCTACTCGATATTATTCTTTCAAAGACTCCATAGTCTTGAAATATAATAAGTTGCACAAGAGCTACGACAAATGCGACAAGGAAAAAGCCAATCCAGATGTAGTTTAATATCATAGTAGGTAATATATAACGTACAAAAGTAACTTTTGCTGAACGATTTACCAAAAACATTGTTCTAAATACATAAAACCTCTTAAAGGGGGACACGTTTTGAGCAAAAAGTCAAAGATCTTGCTACCTTTGTTCTATATCGATCTGAACTTTTCCATTAAAAGGGTTTATTCGTAAATGCTAAAAAATTAGTATGAAGCTATATATCAAATACATGGTCAGCTTGCGTTGCAAGATGTTGGTGAAAGAAGAGCTTAATAAACTTGGATTAAAATATGTGCTTGTCGATCTTGGCACGGTTGAAATAATGGGTGATCTCACCCAGGAACAGCACGATCAACTAAAGGCCAACCTCCTCCAATCAGGTTTGGAATTATTGGACAATAAAAAATCGATCCTGATTGAAAAAATTATCAACGTGATTGTTCAAATGATCCATTACACAGATGAAGTACCTAAAGAAAACTATTCCGACTTTATCAGTGAAAAATTAAATTACGATTATACCTACTTGTCTAATATTTTTTCAGAGGTCAAAGGCATAACCATTCAACAATTCATTATTGTCCATAAAATTGAACGGGTCAAGGAGTTGTTGTTGTACGATGAACTCAATCTTTCTGAAATAGCCTACAAACTAAACTACAGTAGTGTGGCCCATCTTTCCAACCAATTTAAGAAAGTGACCGGGCTTTCTCCTTCTTACTATAAGCAATTGAAACAAAAGCGCAACGGTAACCTGGAAAACCTCTGATTCCCTTTAGATTCCGAAGAAAATGTGTGAATAATGTAACTTATTGCCGAATATGTGTAACACTTTACGGTACGAATGGGTTCATCTTTACAAGGTCAGTATTTAGATCCAAATGCAATAAATAAATGTTAAATTTAACAAAATTAATTAATCAACCGAAAACCGGGTTTGAGGTAGGTACGGCAGATTCTCCAGCCGATAAGGTACGAGAGGCAAGGGAGAAATTGAAAGAAGCCCAGGATAATGTCATTCTGGTTCGTGAGAATCTGGTTGATGCGCTAAAAAATTCCATCCAGAATTTCAAGACAGAATCGGAAGAAAAGAACACCAATAATGAAAAAATAATCTCTGATTTTAGAGAAAAGATACCAAATGTCCAACACAATTTGGTTGAAAAATATCATTTTAAAGTGGATGAGTTGGAAAAAAAGAACAGTGAAATGAAAAGGAAGCTGGATGAATACAAAATGGAAAGCAAAGGAAAATGGGTTTCATTTAAGCATGAATTTAATCACGACATGACTGGGCTGGAGAAGGCTTTGAAAGATTTAACAATAAACAATAAAGACAATAACTCCTAATAAGTGATCGTATTTCACTCTCTTTTAGTATATCCTTGCAGATGTGCGAGAATCGTACTATGGAGAGAAATGTCATTTTAGTATCCTTAGATTTAAATTCAATTATTTTGAAACTTTACATCAAATACATGGTCAGTTCTCGCTGTAAAATGGCGGTGAAAGAAGCCCTCAAGGAAATTGGGCTGCATTTTGTCGTCGTTGATTTAGGCGAGATTGAAATTATGGAAGACATTACATCTGAACAAAGAGAGCAGCTGAAAATGCGTTTAAATGAATCAGGACTGGAATTGATGGGTGATAAGAGGGGTATACTTATTGAAAGAATAAAAATGATCCTTATTGATATGGTCAATAAGTCGGATGGTATGTTAAAGACCAACTTACCGGAGTTTTTAAGTGAAAAACTTGATCAGGATTATACCTACATGGCCAGTCTGTTTTCGGAAGTACAAGGAATTACCATTGGTCAATTCCTGATCTTAAAAAAAGTGGAAAGAATCAAGGAAATCATACTATTCGGGGAACTCAATATGACGGAAATAGCCTGGAAGATGAACTACAGCAGTGTAGCCCATTTGTCCAATCAATTTAAAAAAGTAACCGGCCTTACTCCTTCTCATTTTAAACAATTGAGAGAAATTAGGGAACGTTCCATGGAAGAATCTGTAAAATAAAAATTAGTAGAAATGAGAGCATTAAGCAGGCACGAATCTCAGTACGCACGAAGTTTGATTGAAGCCAGTCTGGACCCTTTGGTTACCATTAGTACCAAGGGCAAGATTACGGATATGAATGAAGCTTTGGCGAACGTTACCGGTTTGACGCGTGAACAACTTACAGATACCGACTTTTTTGAGTATTTCACGGAGCCACAAAAAGCTCGTGAGGTTTATCAGGAAATTTTTGCCATGGGTTCCGTTGCCGATTCACCTTTGACGCTTCGCCATGGAAATGGGAAACTGACCGATGTTTTGTTCAACGGTTCTGTTTATAAGGATGGTAGAGGAAATGTTTTAGGAGTGGTAGTTGTGGCCAGAGATGTGACAGAACAGAAAAGGATAGCAACAGAATTGACGGTGGCGAAAGTTGCAGCAGAGAAAGCTAGCAAAGTCGCTGAAGTGGCCAAAATAAAAGCAGAAGATGCAGCCATCATAGCAGAGACAGCTACTAAGAAAGCAGAAGATGCAGCCATCATAGCAGAGACAGCTACTAAGAAAGCAGAAGATGCCACCATCAGAGCAGAAAGTGCCACCGGTAAAGCAGAGGATGCAACCAAAATAGCGGAAAGTGCCACAAAAATCGCTGAGGATGCAACCAAGATCGCAGAGGATGCCACAAAAATCGCGGAAGATGCTGTCAAAGCTAAGCAACAGTTCTTGTCTAACATGAGCCATGAGATTCGCACACCAATGAATGCTATCATAGGGTTTACCAAAGTGTTGCTTAAAACAGAGTTGAGTGCCAAGCAAAAGGAATTCCTGACCGCCATTAAAATGAGTGGAGACGCTCTGATTGTGCTTATTAACGACATTCTTGACCTTGCAAAAGTAGATTCCGGAAAAATGACTTTTGAAAAAACACCTTTCAGGATGTCTTTGTCCATATCAGCCATGCTTCATTTATTTCAAACAAAGATTCTGGAGAAAAATCTGGTGCTTATCAAGGAATACGATGAAAACATTCCTGATGTGTTGGTCGGTGATGCTGTACGTTTGCACCAAATCATTTTAAACCTGGTGAGCAATTCCGTAAAATTCACTTCCAAAGGGAAAATAACGGTCAGTGTAAAGATGTTGTCTCAGGACGATGAAAAAGTGACCATTGAATTTTCTGTTTCTGATACAGGGATTGGCATTGTGGAAAGCAAAATGGAAAATATCTTTGAAAATTTTCAACAAGCCACCAGCGATACATCCAGATTGTACGGTGGAACCGGCTTGGGACTTGCTATCGTCAAGCAATTGGTGGAAACTCAGGGAGGAACTGTACGTGTGAAAAGCAAAGTAGGTGAGGGCTCTACCTTTAGCTTTACCCTTGATTTTATAAAAACAAATGCGGAAGCAGAAGCTGAAATTGAGAATGTAAAAGCAGATTCAACCATTAAAAACATCCGGGTTTTAGTTGCAGAAGATATTCCTCTCAACCAATTGCTGATGAAAACCATCCTGGATGATTTTGGTTTTGAGCGTGATATTGCAGAAAATGGGAAAATAGCGGTTGAAAAACTTCAAACCACTCCGTATGATATCATTCTAATGGATTTACAAATGCCCGAAATGAACGGTTTTGAAGCAACAGACTACATTCGTAGTGTCATGAACTCCAATATACCCATCATCGCTTTAACGGCCGATGTAACGACCGTTGATTTGGAAAAATGCAAAGCGGTCGGAATGAATGATTATATATCCAAACCTTTGGACGAGCGTTTGTTGTACAGTAAAATTATTGGTCTGATAAAAAAACCGATACTTTTTAACGGACAAAAGGAATTTGAAATAAATTTGTCTGAAAGATTAAAATGTATTGACATGGATTATCTGAACCGACGTACCAAATCAAATCCAGAATTGATTATGGAGTTGATTTCACTATATTTGGAGCAAACTCCTCCATTAATCGGTGCAATGAAACAAAGCTTTCGGCATGAAGATTGGAATTCATTGTATTCGGCAGTACATAAAATGATTCCTTCCTTTTCAATTGTGGGAATGAACCCGGATTTTGAAAATATGGCAAAAAAAGTGCAAGAATTTGCCAGCACACAGAAACAAGCTGAGGAAATGCCTGACTTGGTTTTACAGCTTGAAAACATTTGCATGCAGGCTTGTGAAGAATTAAAAGAAGAATTTAACTTGATAAAAAATGGCAATTCATGAATAATGAATATAAAATAAAACTTTTCCTGGTCGATGACGATGCGTTATTTTTAAAATTATTGGCTATTGAATTTCATCAGCATGGTGATTTTGAAATTGAAACATTCGCGACTGGTGAACTTTGTGTCGAGAACCTATCCCAGACTCCGGATGTGATTATCCTGGACTTTCATCTGGATGGACTGGACAAAGAAGCCATGAACGGAATTGAGACTTTGGACAAGATAAAAGCCATTTATAAAGATCTGCCTGTCATCATGCTTTCCTCACAGGACAAGATTGATGTAGCTATAAGCTGCATGCATCACCAGGCCTTTGATTATGTGGTAAAAAGTGAAACGGCCTTTTTACGTTTACAAAAAGCCATCAATGCCATTTTCAGTTTTCAGAAACTGGAAAAACAATTGAATTGGTACATGGATCGAATGTAATAGTACGTTCTTCCTATTATAATGACATCAAACTCCTTGGTGTCATTTTTTTTAAATTAATGTATATCTGTGATATATATAAGTTTGTTCCATGAATATGTAACACTTTAAGGCCCGGTAATCATCACCTTTGCTTCATCCTAATCAAATCCCGATTGGTATAATGTAGCTAACTATAGCGATGGGACAGTAGGTTGAATAGTGTTACTAAAATAAAAAATAAAATGAAAAAAATAACCTTGATGATTGCCGCTGCAACCTTAATGGTATGCAACAGCTTTGCGCAAAAAAATTACAACGAAGAAATTTCTTTGGGTTTTAAAGTAGGAGCAAATTATTCCAACGTGTATGACTCTCAAGGAGAAGAATTCACGGCAGATTCTAAATTTGGATGGGCCACCGGTGCTTTCTTGTCCATTCCAATCGGTCATTTTTTAGGTGTTCAGCCTGAAGTTTTATTTTCTCAAAAAGGGTACAAGGGGTCTGGTTCTGTTATAGGCAGTGAATTTAACTACACACGTACCACCAATTTTATTGATGTACCTCTTTTATTAGCCTTAAAACCAAGTCCTCAGATTACTCTATTGGCTGGTCCTCAATTTTCGTACCTGATCAAAGAAAGTTATGTATTTGAGAGCGCGCTTGTAAACATCGACCGACAAGAAGAATTAAAGAATGACAATATCCGTAAGAATATTTTATGTTTTCTGGGTGGCATCGATTTCAATCTGAATAATGTGGTCATCGGCACCAGAGTAGGATGGGATCTTCAGACCAATAAAGGAGACGGAACATCCACAACTCCCCGCTACAAGAATATGTGGTATCAGGCTACTGTTGGATTCAGACTTTAATAAGTATTTATAAAATTTTTTCAATCAAGAATTATGAAAAAGTTAGTATTTGGAATAGCGTTTGCTATGATTTCCGCTTATTCTTTTAGTCAAAGTGCTCTACACGAAGGAAGAAGTCAGTTCAATGTAGGTGTAGGATTATCCGACGTTGGTGTACCCATCTATTTAGGTGTTGATTACAGTGTTTTAGAAGATGTAACCCTTGGTGGTGAATTTTCCTACCGTTCGTATCGGGAAAACTGGAACAACGGTTATTACGACCACAATATTATGGGTTTTTCCGGGAACGGTAACTACCATTTTAATAGTCTGCTTGACATCTCTCCAAGATTTGACTTTTATGCAGGATTGAACCTGGGTTTCTATGTTTGGACCTCACCTGATAATTATTACGGATCCAATTCGACCGGTTTAGGTCTTGGTGGTCAGATTGGCGGTAGGTTTTATCTGACAAACAAAGTCGGTCTGAATTTGGAATTTGGAGGAGGAAATGCCTTTTCCGGTGGGAAGCTGGGTTTATCCTTTAGATTGTAAGATTGTTTTTTCTATACAGGCCGTAACATAGCCGCTAAAACCACTCCTTTTTTTATATAATGGATTTTACCATTTTGAGAAATCAAGATGGTATTATCTTTTTATAAACTTAACATACAGGAAATCAGTGATTTTTGCAACTATATACAAATAATATGTAATGTTAACAGGTGTAAATAGTTGGATCTTTACTCTATAAAAATTAAACTAAAAAAATGAGCACTACAAGTACAAAAAGCGGTGAAATCTTTAAGTTCACCGAAAACTGGGACCTTCAGTTAAACAAGCTTAAAGAGACTTTTGCCAAAAGGCAGAAAGGTCATTCATGGTTAAAAAGTTCGGCGTGGTTAATCCTCTTATTTCTGGCTACAACCATGTGGCAGTGTAATAAGGACGACTATACCGGTGAAACAGTGGGCGTCTGTCCTGAAGTTATTTCAACAGATCCAGACAGTGGCGCAACAAATGTCGCTTTAGGCAAGATCATAACAGCAACCTTCAATGAGGTTATGGATAGTTCTACCATTAATGAATCGACCTTTCTTTTGAAACAAGGTACGAATCTGATTGCAGGAAAGGTAACTTTCAAGGATAGTACGGCAACTTTTACACCTACAAGTCCTCTTACTGCAAATACGGTCTATACTGGTATAATAACCACAGGGTCAATTGATTTAGCAGGCAACTCGCCTGTTAAAAATTATGTCTGGAAATTTAGTACAGGCAATGCTCCTGTCATTAATTATGAATACGACGTTGTACTTTCAGCAAGTCCCACGATAGGTGGTAGTACACTCGGAGGAGGAACGTATGCAGAAGGTGCTTTTGTCAATGTAAAAGCAATCCAAAAAACCGGATATACTTTTGTCAACTGGACAGAAGGTCAAAACATAGTTTCTGTTAATGCGGAATATTCTTTTATAATAGATCGCGATAGAACCTTAAAGGCTAACTTTACAGTGGTAACTTCAAATGCGGATGGCATAAATCTTGGAACTGCTGGTAATTTTGCAGTATTAGCTGGTTCAGGAGTCACCAACATTGGTGTTAATACTTCGATTACCGGAAATGTCGGATCTTTTCCTACTTCAACAATGAACGGTATTCTTTCCGGAAATGTGAATGGAATTCTTTACCTCACAGCAGATCCAACTGTAGGAATCGCGAAAACTGATTTGACCACTGCTTACAATGAAGCTCAGGGAAGGTCTTTGAATGCCATCTCATTACCCGGACAAGTAGGCGGTCTTACACTTGCACCAGGCCTGTATGTCAACTCGATATCGAGTGGTATATCCGGAACAGGTACGAACGGAATCCTGACACTTGATGCAGGAGGTGATGCCAATGCAGTTTGGGTATTCAAAATGGGATCCACTTTGGTAACCGATGCAGGAACCAGCATTGTTTTGGCTGGCGATGCACAAGCGAAAAACATCTATTGGTCTGTAGGTTCATCAGCAACTCTGGGAACAAACTCCATTTTTTATGGAACAATCCTTGCTGACCAGTCCATTACATTAACTACAGGTGTAAAATTATACGGTAGAGCATTGACAAGGATTGGAGCTGTTACTTTAGAATCGAACATCATTGTCAAACCATAATAACAAATTAATTATGAATAATTTAGAAGTTACTAAAAAATACAAAACCAAGCTTAGAAATTTAATTCTGACTTCGTTTTTGTTGACGGGCATGGCTGCTACGATGCAGGCCCAGGAGATTGAAAGACCTCAGCCAAAGTTTTGGTTCGGTGTGTCTGCTGCCGGGAATATCAATTTATATACTGGTACAACTCAAACACTTAATCCAAGTCTAAAAGCCCCTGCCGCCTTTCATGATGGCCAGGGAGTAGGCCCTTACGGTTCCATCTTTATGGAATACAGGCCGGATCCGGTATGGGGTCTGATGTTGAATCTTGGATACGACAACCGCGGAGGTAAGTTTAAACAAGTCCTGTCTCCTTGCAATTGCCCGGAAGATTTAAAGACGGGTTTAAGTTACCTGACCATTGAACCAAGTTTACGTATTGCACCCTTTTCCAATGGCTTCTATGTCTTTTTAGGAGGTGCATACAGTTACAATGTCAATAAGTCCTTTACGTACAAGTTTGTACGTGATCCGGAGAATCTTTTTAATACTTCTCAGGGAGACTTCAGTGATATCTACAAAAACGTGTTCTCTGCGCAAGTTGGAGCAGGTTACGATATTCCTTTGGCTGCACGGACAAGTAGGACTCAGGTAAGTCTATCTCCTTTCGTTTCCTACCATCCCTATTTTGGACAGGAACCACGTTCCATTGAAAGTTGGTCCATCTCGACAATTCGGGTAGGTTTGGCTTTGAAATTCGGAAGAGCCGCTGCAATAGAATATGCCGCAGTTGAAACGGAAGAAGCAGTTGTTGTACCTATTGCAGCTGTTCAGGAAATAGAGTTTTCCATTGTCGCTCCATCGAGCATCCCTGTAAAACGTGAAGTTAAGGAAACTTTTCCACTTCGTAATTACGTGTTTTTCGATGAAGGTTCCAATGAAATACCCAATCGTTATGTGAAACTGAATAAAGACCAGGCAAGGAATTTCAAAGAAGGTCAATTTTTGGAACCTGCACCAAAAGATTTGAAAGGTAGGTCTCAGAGACAATTGTCAGTCTATTACAATGTATTGAATATTCTTGGAAGACGCATGGTTGAAAATCCCGATGCCCGCATCACTTTAATTGGGTCATCCGCAGGGAAAGGCGCTAAAGGGGGCAAAGAATATGCTGAAACTGTTAAGACTTATTTAGTTGATGTTTATGGAATAAAAGCATCCAGAATTTCAACAGAAGGCAGAAATCAGCCTATTATTCCCTCAGAACAACCTGGTTCAACAACAGACCTTGTTGCTCTTCGCGATGGAGATCGCAGAGTTGACATTGTCAGCACAAATCCTGATTTATTGGTGCCGGTTCAACTAACTGCTGTACCAGTAGATCCAAAGGAAAGCATCATTCTTTTCAAGACAGAAAAGGGATCGAAAGAATCACTGAAATCCTGGACTTTAACCTTTACGGATGAATCAGGGCTTGTACAGAATTACGGACCTTTTACACGTTCGGAGGAACGAATTTCCGGAAATGACATCCTGGGAGATCGCGCAAGGGGTACCTATCAGGTTGTGATGCTTGGAACAACCAAGGATGGTGCTACCATCAAAAGAGAAAGCACCTTGACTCTGATGCACGATGCTGCACCAAAAGAAGCAAATTTGCGTTTTAGCATCCTCTTTGATTTTGATCAGTCAGTATCGGTAGATACCTATAGAAAATTCCTGACTGAAACGGTAGTGCCACTTGTACCTGACTATGGAACCATCATTATACATGGTCACACAGACACCATCGGTGAAGAGGCTTATAATTTGAAACTTTCGAATAAAAGAGCCAACGATGCCAGGGGTATTCTTGAACCCGCCCTTATAAAAGCAGGTAGAAAAGGTATCAAATACGATGTCTATGGATACGGTGCAGACGTAAAAAATGCCCCTTTCGAAAACAAATTTCCAGAAGAGCGTTTTTACAACAGGACGGTCATTATTGATATTGTTCCCAACAAATAAATGAAAGCAGTCTCAAAAGGAACATTAAAAGTCCTTTTGAGGCTATTTCAAAAATTGCTGCAATGATTTTATTTCAATTAAAAATCAAACAAAATCAAACAAAATGAAAAAAATTAAAATTTTATTTTTTTTAGCTGCACTTTTTCTGATGAGTCCATCGGAAAGCAGTGCGCAAATCCATGTGAATATTAATCTCGGTTCACAGCCACAATGGGGACCTGAAGAATATGATTATGTCGATTATTATTACATGCCTGAGATTGGGATCTATTATTATGCACCCAAAGCCCAGTTTATTTACAGAGAGGGAAACAGATGGATTTTCTCAACCAGATTGCCCTATCAATACCGCAATTTCAATTTGTATTCCACTTACAAAGTAGTAATCAATGAGCCTAGACCTTATTTGCGTCATAGCTATTATCAGACGCGTTATAAAAAGTTTAGTAATTATCATTCCAGACAAGGAAATATCCGCGACAGCAAAGATTCCAGATACAGAGATGCCAGAATCCAACAGAATAATTCAAGAAGCAGGAGTGTACAACAGGCTCCAAACAGAAACGTTCAGCGCCAATCTGTAGATAGAAATCATCAAAACGTTCAACCGCGTAATGATAATAGAGGCAATCAAAATGTCGGACGTCCATCGAATGATAGAAATTCAAAGGGTAACAGTGAAAAGGGTAAAAACAACAAGGGCGATAAGGGTAATAAAGGTCGCAAATAATTAAAACAAACTCAAAATAGAACTGCTACAAAGACTGTATTTATAGTATTTGTAGCAGTTTTAACGTATTTAGTAAATGTGAGACATTTGCAAATAT
>Ga0209430_1001250_pt1 | contig 19623 bp, 16 predicted proteins | sample BarGraIncub1133A_FD_184504 | JGI IMG/M metagenome (GOLD analysis project Ga0209430, IMG submission 184504) | Arctic peat soil microbial communities from Barrow, Alaska - Barrow Graham LP Incubations 11-33A (SPAdes) (version 2) | ecosystem: Environmental > Terrestrial > Soil > Wetlands > Peat... | reverse complement strand
GCCGTTCTCTCCGCTCACCCAGGCATAGACTGCGTGAGCGGTCTCCGGCATCACGGCGTTGATGGTGACGGTGAGGCTACGGACGCCCACCGCAACGAGGTCGTTGACCCGGTTGGACAACTCAAGACCGTTCGTCGAGACGCACAGGATCGCCTCGGGATACGCGCGCCGGACGAGGTCGAGCGTCTCGAAGGTCGCCTCGTTGGCGAGCGGATCGCCGGGGCCCGCGATTCCGACGGCCGCTATCTCTCCCCCGCCGCGCTCCACGACGGCCTCGACGCGCTCCAGCGCCTCGGCGGGAGTGAGGATCGTGCTCGCGACTCCGGGACGCGATTCGTTGACGCAGTCGTACTTCCGCACGCAGTACCCGCACTGGATGTTGCACTCCGGCGCCACCGGAAGGTGGATGCGGCCGGCGCGCTTGTGGGCCTCGTAGCTGAAGCACGGATGGTTGGCCATCACGAGACGCTCATTGCTCTTGGCGCTGCAGCCGGTCGTCGGGTATCCCTCGGTCATCGTGGGCCTCCATCGCTCGCCGTCGCACCACGCGACGTACTCCCACAAACGCAATGCGCGTGCCACTCGCACAAGGCTCCTGACCTGCGGTTATGCACCGTAGGACGTCAGCAGGCCCGACGATTGCGTCGGGCCTGCGACATTATTGTCCGATTCGAGACGTCTCCGGAGAGGTCAGGCCGCGATGTGCACGTGCGCCTTCTTCGCGCACACCTTCGCGCAGGCCTCGCACCCGATGCACGCCCCTGCGTCCGCCACCGACATCACCGTTCCGCCGCATATCTCGTCCTCGTCATCATCCTCGTCGTACGGCTTCTCGATCGGCGCCATCACCCCGCGACCACACACCTTGTAGCAGCGGCCGCAGCCGATGCACGAGTCCTGATCGATCGCCTCTAGGTACGCCGGCGCCCACTCGCGGCCGTCGCGTGTCGCTGCGACGGCCATGCTAGGCCACCGCCTCGACGCCGACCTCGCCGGTACGGATGCGCGTCGCGTCTTCGATCGGCGACACGAAGATCTTGCCGTCCCCGGGCTGACCGGTCTGGTTGACCTTGATGAGCGCCTGCACCACATCGGCGACCGCGGAATCCTCGACGATGATCGTCAGGTACCGCTTCGGCACGTAGAGAACGACCTTCGGCAGGAAGTGCTCGAGCGCGTACTCGGAGGGCGTTGCCTTGAGCGGCACGACGGTCGAGTTGCACATGCGGCCATCCTCGTCCATGTCCTGGAGCGTGCAGGCGATGTCTCCGCGCTGCTTGCCGCGACCGTCGACGCTCTGGATCGAGACGGACGGCAGCCCCATGTCGGCGAGCGCCTTCTTGGTCTGGTGCAGCTTGTCCCGCCGGATGATCGCGGTGATCTCCTTCACAGCCCCGCCTCCCCGGTCCGGATGGTGTAGGCCTCCTCCACCGGCGACACGAAGATCTTCCCGTCGCCGATGAAGCCGGTGCGGGCCTTGCCCTCGATGATCTCGACGACGCTCTTGATGCTCTCGTCCTCCACGACCATCAGCAGCAGCGTCTTGGGCAGCTCGTCGTAGTAGATCGGACCGACCTGAAGGCCCTTCTGCTTGCCTCGTCCGAACACTGGCATCTTGGTCAGCGACCCGAATCCGCCGCCTTCGAGTGCCTGGACGACCTCCTGCTCTTTCTCGGGCCTGATGAACGCGCGCACCATCTTCATCTCGTGTTCCTTCCTTTCGTGCTTCGGGCTGACGGGTACGGACTAGCACTCCGCGGCAAGCGCCTTGCGCATCCACGGTGCGGGGTTGGTGCGCATGGTCTCGACGAGCTTCTCGGCGAGGCCGTCGATCGCGGTGGCCGTCTCCGCCTTCAGCGGCATGATCCCGCGACGCACGAGCTTGGCTGCGCTGGGGCCGCCTATCTCGGTGAAGTAGACGATCTTGCAGTCCGCGAGCTTGTCGATCTTGGCAGCGATGGCCGCGTCATGCAGATCACCCATTCCGCGTGTCACGACGACCTCGGTGTCCAGGTCGTCCTCAGAGACCCGGCGAAGTTCGAGGAACTCCCCTCCCGTAGGCGTCACGTCGTAGATGGCGAAGGCGCCGGCTCGACCGAAGTGCTCGTCGACCGTGGTACCTCGGGATGATGCGAAAGCGACTTTCATGACGCGCTCCTTTCACATGGTGCGGGGTGGTCCGGGCCCAACAGGTTCGCGATCGCATCGACCACCGCGGTGGCGCCTCGGTATCCCACCGTCAGCTGCCGCGAGGCACCGAAGACCTCGAAACGCGGGAACCCGGTCTCAAAGATCGGGACGCCAAGAACGCGTGCGGTGCGGCGCCCGTGGCTGCCGGCGACGAGGAGGTCGATACCGGCTGGGACACTCGCGAAGTCGCCGACGACCACCTCGTCGGCGTGGATACGGCGCGTGACGGATGACGCGGTCGGGACGACAGCGCAGACAGGCCGGGCCGCCATCTCGTCGAGGATCACGGCGAGACCCGCCGCGTGATCGGGCTCGAGCGCGAGCGCGATCCGCTTGCCCGACACACGCAGGTGAGCGTCACGCATCGCATCCACCAACACCCGTCGATCACGCTCGAACCGCTCCGGCATCGGTGAACCCGACAGCAGGGTCAGCGTGGTGAGAAGAAGGTCCGTCCCTGAGAGACCCGTCGCGGCATCGATCACCGTATAGGGCGTCTCGAACCTGGCGCGCAGGTCACGCGCTGCCGGTTCGAGCGAGGAGCCGATCACCACCGTGTGGGCACTGGCCGACAGCTCGCGAAGCCGGCCGACCGTCACGCCGCCGCTCGCCAGAGCGGAAAGGCCCTGACGGCTGCCGTCAAGCGCGGAGAGATCGGGGACCATCACCGCTTCGAGCCCGAACGCCTCCGTGATGTCCCGCATCTCAAGGACGTCCGCGGGCGAAAGGTGTGCGCCGGCAAGCACCGTGATCCGCCTCGGATCGGGCGTGCCGGGCCGCGAACGGTCCTCCGCCAGAGATACGATCGCACGCACCGCCGCGAGGTAGCCCTCTTCGATCCCGCCGCGGTAGTCAGGAGCGTGCACCGCGAGCACGCGCGCGTGCAGCTCGCTGTCGAGCGAACGCACGAGGGCGTCGACGTCGTCGCCCTTCACCTCGGCAAGCCCGCCGGAGACGAGTGCGATGACGTCAGGGTGCGAGGCCTTCTCGAGCGCGCGCAGGACGTTCGCCGCCGCCTCGTCGCTGCCCATCACGACGTCTTCCGTGAACAACTTCGTGGTGCTCAGTGCCAGGGGGTCACTGTAGTGCCGCAAAGCCAGCACCTTACCGAGGAAGCTGCAGCCCTGCGCGGCGTGAAGTACCGGGATCGCCCGGTCGACTCCCTGCAGCGCAAGCGCAGCTCCCAGTGAAGGCGCGTTCTTGAGTGCGTCGATGGTGCCCGCGCGCTCCTCGGTGCGGACGGGCGTGACCGGGAGCTGCGCCGCGCCGAGACTCTGCGATGCCTGCCGCCCGTAGAACCGCACGCTCGCGGCCAGGTCGCGCGCGAGGTTGACGAGCCCCTCGTAGCCCGCGTAGGCGGTCTCACGCTCCTGGTTGACGTCGACGAACGGCCACCCCTCCTTCGCCGCGAGGTAGCGGTTGCGGCCGCCGGCGACGAGCAGGCTCGCGCCCTCGTCGGAGAAGAGGCGGCGGATGACGGCAGGAGAGATGTCCTCGATGAGGCGGACATCGTCGCCGAGCACCTGCCTGACCTTCTCCTCGTCTTCGGCCGACGACTTCTTGGTGCCGACGGCGAGCACCTCGACTCCGAGATCGACGAGCGCCGAAGCCATCGACCAACTCTTCACACCACCGGAGTAGAGCACCGCCCGCTGCCCGTGCAGCATGCTGTAGGGCGCCAGCGCCGTTGCCAGGTGCTGGGATCGCCGGGCGATCACCGCCTCCACCCTCGCGCGCACTCCGGCTGCCCGCGCCTCGGGCGACGCCACTTCGAGGGAGTCGGCGATGGAGCGGAGTGACCGGGCGATCTCGGTGGCTCCGAAGAAGGACGCCTCCACGCTCGGCACACCCCACCGCTGCTGCAGGCCCGCGGCCACGTTGATGAGCGCCCGCGAACAGACGACCACCGACAGGCGCGCCCGATGCGCGTAGCGGATCTCGCCGAAGTGGGCGTTGCCGGTGATGCGGCTGAGCACCCGGATGCCGCACTCGCGCAGCAGCGGCTCGATGAGGTCCAGATCGCCCGCGACGTTGTACTCGCCGATGAGGGTGATGTCGAACGGGGTGGTGACGTCGGGCTCCGCGGTGCCGATGACATGCTCCAGCAGCGTCTCGCCTGCGATGCGGTTGCCCAGGTTCTTCGGTCCCACGAAGCCGGGGGCGTGAACGGGGATGACCGGCAGCATCAACTCGGACGCGAGCCCACAGCAGGCCGAGTCCAGGTCCTCGCCGATCAGCCCCGTCACGCACGTCGCGTACACGAACACCGCGGCCGGATGCTCGCGCGCCACGATCTCGCGGACCGTCGCGGCCAACTTCTTCTCGCCGCCGTAGACGATGTCAAGCTCGCCGATGTCGGTCGTGAAGCCGCGACGGTGGAAGTCGCCTGCGGCCGAGTGCACGCCGCGACCCTCCCAGGCGTTGCCGGCGCACACGATGGGGCCGTGCACCACATGCGCGGCGTCGGCGATCGGCATGAGCACGATCGCCGCGCCGTCGAAGGCGCACGACTCCCCACCACGGCTGCGACAGACCTTGTGCTTCGCGTCGGACCGGCAGCCCGCTTCGAGAAGCTTGTCGAGTGAGTGTGACATCGAGGTCCCCGTCCCTACCGGACCAGGTCAAACGACGCGGAATCCATGCTGGCGCGGTCCATCTCGTCAAGGACGGTGTTGACGATGTCGGTGAGGAGGTTGGTTGCGCCGTTGTAGCCGATGATCGGGCGCTTGTGCAGGTGATGACGGTCGAAGAGAGGGAAGCCCACCCGTACGAAGGTGGTTCCGGTGTCACGCCACAGGAACTTCGCGTTGCTCGGCCCGAGGAGCAAGTCCACCGGTTCGGTGAACATGAGAGAGCGCAGATGCCACATGTCCTTCTTGATCCAGACGGTGGCGTCCGCCCCGAACGGCGAGCTCGCGAGCAGGGCCTCGGCCGCCTTCTTGAACTTCTTGTCGCCATTGGTCACGACGACGTGCACCGGGCGCGCCCCGATCTCGAGCAGGAAGCTGATCAGACCGAGTACCACGTCCGGGTCCCCCACGAGCGCCACGCGCTTCCCATGCACATACGGATGGGAGTCGACCATCGCGTCCACCGCGCGACCGCGCTCCAGCTCGAGCTCGTCGCTGATCGGCTTACCGGTGAGCTCCGTGATCTCGCTGAGGAGCCCATCGGTGGCCGTGATGCCGATCGGGAACGGGCCTGCAACGAACTCCTGGCCCCATTCCTTCGTGATGAACTCGCCGGTCTTTACGCTCGACCAGCGCTGCAGGGCGACGGTACCGACCGCGTTGACCGCCTGGCGCACCTCGGAGAGCTTCGTGCCACCCGCCGGGTACATGTCGTACTCGCCGGTCGCGGGAGCGTCGACGACATCGGAGTAGTCGCCGAGCATGCGGTAGTCGACGCCCATCGACGTGAGCATGCGCTTGATCTCGCGCAGGTTGCCCGAGTAGCCGTCGAAGCCCGGGATGATGTTGAGCGTGCCGTCGGAGGTCTCGGCCTTCTGCCCGGTGAGCTCCCCGAGGATGCCCTTCATCATGACGTCGTAGCCGGTCAGGTGGCTGCCGGCGAAGCTCGGCGTATGCGAGAACGGTATCGGCATGTCGGAGGGCACAACACCCTTGTCCTTGGCTGTCTTGATGTAGGCGCGCAGGTCGTCACCGATGACCTCGGCCATGCACGTGGTCGACACGGCGATCATGTCGGGCTTGTACAGCGCGTGGGCGTTCTCGAGACCCTCGATCATGTTCGAGAGCCCGCCGAAGACGGCCGCGTCCTCGGTCATCGACGAAGACACGGTCGCTATCGGCTCCTTGAAGTGACGCGAGAAGTAGCTGCGGAAGTACGCGGTACAGCCCTGCGACCCCTGCACGAACGGCAGCGTCTTCTCGAACCCGAGGGATGCGAGCACCGCGCCGAGCGGCTGGCATGCCTTGCAGGGGTTGATGACGATGCCCTCACGGGCGAAGTTGAGCTCGCGGTACTCCTGAGTCTGGGTCCACGCCGATACCCGGGCGATCTCCTCGGGAGACGAACCGTTCTCGAACTCCTTCTTGCGCTCGAACTGTTCCACGTACTCGGGCTCGCTGAAGAGTGTGTTGTGATCCTTCGTCTGCATGGCCGGCCTCCTAGCTTGCCGCGCGCGCGGTGGCGGCTGATGCCGCACCGGGCTTGCGGATGAGCCCCCACACGGGGCTGTTGACGGTCATGTCCATGTCGCGGGCGAACACCGAGAACCCGTCGAACCCGTGATACGGGCCGGAGTAGTCCCATGAATGCATCTGGCGGAACGGCACGCCCATCTTGTGGTAGGCGTACTTCTCCTTGATGCCTGAGCCCACGAGGTCGGGCTTCAGCGCGCGGGTGAACTTCTCCATCTCGTACGGAGTCGCGTCGTCCATGATCACGGCGCCCTCGGGAAGCAGCGGGTAGGTGCGCTTGTATTCGTCGTTGTGGCCGAACTCGTAACCGGCCGCGATGACCTCCATGCCGAGGTCCTCGTAGGCGCCGATGACGTGGCGAGGCCGGAGGCCGCCCACGTAGAGCATCACGGTCTTGCCTTCGAGGGCCGGCTTGTACCGGGCGATGATCGCGTCCATCTCAGGCTTCATCTTCTCGATGAGCGCCTCGGCGTTGGCCTTGATCGTGTCATCGAAGAGCGCCGCGATGCTGCGGATCGATTCGTAGATCTTCGTGGGGCCGAAGAAGTTGTACTCCTCCCACGGGATGCCCCAGGTCTCCTCCATGTACCGGCAGATGTAGTTCATCGAGCGGTAGCAGTGGATGAGGTTGAGCTTGGCCTTCGGCGCGTTGGCGAGCTCGGCCAGCGTGGCGTCACCGGTCCACTGCGCGATGACGCGGAGTCCCATCGCCTCGAGGATCTTGCGAGACGACCACGCATCTCCGCCGATGTTGTAGTCGCCGATGATCGTGATGTCGTAGGGCGTCGTCTCGATCTCGGTCGCGGCCTTCTCGAACACGTGGTCGCGGATCGCGTCGTTGGCGATGTGGTGACCCAGCGACTGCGACACGCCACGGAAGCCCTCGCACCGGACCGGGACGATGGGCTTGCCATGCTCGGTGGTCTTGGCCTTGGCGACCTGCTCGATGTCGTCACCGATGAGGCCTACCGGGCACTCGGACTGGATGCTGACACCCTTGGCGAGCGGGAACAGCCCGTCGAGTTCGTCGATGATGACGCCGAGCTTCTTGTCACCGCCGTAGACGATGTCGCGCTCCTGGAAGTCGCTCGTGAAGTGCATCGTGCCGAAGGAGTCCACGCCCGTCTCGCCGTTGTAGTAGTTGCGGCGCGACCAGTTGGAGTACGCCCCGCAACCGACGGGTCCGTGGCTGATGTGGATCATGTCCTTGACGGGTCCCCACACGACGCCCTTGGAGCCCGCGTACGCACAACCGCGGACCGTCATGACCCCCGGGCGCGACTTCACGTTGCTCTTCACGGCGCACGATGAGCAATCCGACGTCGGGTCGTTGGGCCTGACGTGCAGCTCGCGCTCCACACGGGTCTTCTCGGGATAGACGGAGAGGACCTCGTCGATGAGCTTCTGTGTCTGGTTGATCTTCGAGGAGGTCGACATGACTAGGCCACCGCCTCGTCCGTCGGCTCGGCTTCCATGATGCCGAACTCCATGAGGAGGTCCTCGAGCTCATCCATGCTGATCGGGGTCGGGATGACCAGGTTCTGGTTCTCGCTGATCTTCGCGGCGAGCTGACGGTACTCCTCGGCCTGCGGGTGCTCGGGGTTGTACTGGAGCACGGTCTGGCGGCGAAGCTCCGCACGCTGGACCTCGTTCTCGCGGGGGATGAAGTGGATCATCTGGGTGCCGAGCTTGGCCGCGAGCGCTTCGATGAGCTCGTCCTCGCGGTCCGTGTTGCGCGAGTTGCAGATCAGGCCGCCGAGGCGGACGCCGCCGGAGTGCGCGTACTTCAGGATGCCCTTGGCGATGTTGTTGGCCGCGTACATGGCCATCATCTCGCCGGAGGTGACGATGTAGATCTCCTGGGCCTTGCCCTCGCGCATCGGCATCGCGAACCCGCCGCACACGACGTCTCCAAGGACGTCATAGAAGACGAAATCGAGGTCGTCGGTGTAGGCGCCTTCCTCCTCGAGGAAGTTGATCGCGGTGATGACGCCGCGGCCCGCGCATCCGACGCCCGGCTCAGGACCGCCGGACTCGGCGCACTTGATGCCCTTGAAGCCGACCTGCAGGACCTCTTCGACCTCGAGGTCCTCGACGCTGCCCCGCTCGCGAGCCAGGTCCATGACGGTGGCCTGCATCTTCTGATTCAGGATCAATCGCGTCGAGTCAGCCTTCGGGTCGCACCCGACGATCATGACGTGCTTGCCGGCGTCGGCGAGTGCCGCCACCGTGTTCTGGGTCGTCGTGCTCTTGCCGATCCCGCCCTTGCCGTAGATCGCGATCTGCCGCATCTGGTCCTCCTCCATCGATGTGCGCCTACCGGTGCCGCGTCCGCCGCGGTCTCGCCGGCACGAAGCCGTGTGATGACCAGAGACAAGAGCGAGCTGTGTGCCACCGCCGACAAGCCACTGAGCAGGGCTTTTGCGGATTCTTGGCATCGGAGGCGCGACATAACCGTCGCGGAGAGCGACACAATTGTCGGCAGATTGCGAGGGTGTTTCGGAAGGGTGCGGGAAGCCATCCACCCGGTGGGATGTCCTCGCTCGAGACGGTCTAGGGCCGGAGGAGAGCCTCGAGCGCAGCGATCAGCGCCTCCATCTGGCGTGGAGTGGTGAGCCCGCCGTCGTCGGAGATGAGCAGGCCGCCTCCTCGCGCCAGGACGGCAGCGTCCTCACCCGCCCGCGCTCCGCGTCCCGGGTCGGAGAGATCCGAGGTCGCGAGCCCCCCCACGAGCGCGATCCTCGCGCTGCGGGTCGCCTCCAGCGCCGGACCGATGCCGGTCACACCGCCGCAATCACCGTGGACGCCGCGGAAACCGGCACCGCGAGCGAGCGCGAACAGCGAGCGAGCGTCTCCGTCGCAGTGTAGGAGCGCGGGCAGGCCCGCGTCCGCGGCGAGCGATGCGATGCGCGCGAGCCGCGGGAACGCTTCGGCCCCCAGCCAGCCGCCGCTCAGCAGCGGGCCGGCGGATCCCGCCATGTCATCCGCCACCACGAGCGCTGCCGTGCCAGCCTCGATACCCGCGGCGGCGCGCCCGAGTGCGGTCGCCAGCGCAGCGTTCATCGCGTCGGCCAGACGTGCCGGGTCCCGCAGCGACATCCGCAGCCCCTCGTCGATGCCCAACGCCTCGAGCGCGGGCCACACCACGCCCGGAACGACCCAGAGCGTCGAGACGCCCTCGACAGAAAGCGCTGAGACCGCGTCGAGCGCCCAGGGTTCCCACGACGGTACGAAGGCGAAGTCGAGCCTGAGTGCCGCGCACGTCGAGGCCAGAGCGACGGGGGGCGATGCCTGTGCCGTGGCGCCCGGAAGCAGCGCCGGGTCGACGAAGCTCAACCCCCGCACGGGAGGCTCGATCACGCCGCCGATCAGCGCCGCCACGAGCCGCGATGCGGACCGCGCGCCCGTCGCCGGCCCCGTCACGACCGGGCCGGCGCGTCGACCCACGCGGGGACGTGCCGCCACGCGTCACGGAGCTCCCGGCGACACTCGCGCCACGCCGCCTCGTGCCGCTCGACGACCGCCCAGAACACGGGCGAATGGTCCATGCGCTGCGTGTGCGCGAGTTCGTGGACCAGTACATAGCGGACCAGGTGCTGCGGAAGGAAACACAACGACTCGTTAAGGCTGAGCGAGCGCGACGCGCTGCAGCTCCCCCACCGGGTGCGCTGACGCCGTATGGTCACGCGAGACGCCGACCACCCGGTCTCCGCCTCGACCCCGCCGAGCATCAGTGGAAGCCTCTCGCGCGCGACACGCGACACGACCTGGCGGATGGCGGCGAGACACGCCGCGATGTCGTCGACATCACCGCGCAACGTCAGCTCCGTCCCTACGAGTCGCGCCTGGACCGTGGCGCTCTTCGTCGGGCACAACACGACGCTCCAGTGGAGGCCGACCCCCGGCAGGTCCACCGTCTCGGGAACACCGGCCGCCGCGGCCGAGGCGAGATGGTCGCGCCGTTCGGCCGTGCGGACAAGCGCGCGCTCGATCCAATCGGCGTGCTGCGCCACGATCTCGTCGATCCGCGATGAGGCGAAGCCGCGCGGAACCACGACGACGAGCCCCTCGGAAGGGCTCACTGCGAGCCTGACCCGGCGGGCCCGGTCGGAGACGCGGACTCGATAGTCGGGTAGGCCTGGATCGAACTGTCGCATCAGATGACGTCTCCGGGTCCGAGCGTGGGTATGTAGAATGAGGTTACCGCTCGTGGGCGTCGCCCGCGTGTGCTTCCGAGTCGATTCGAAGGGAGCCGGCCATGAAGGCTATCGTCGACCGAGAGACCTGCATCGGGTGCGCACTGTGCTCGGACACCTGCCCCGAGGTGTTCGCGATCATGGACGACGGCTACGCTCACGCGATCGTCGACCCGGTCCCGCATGAGGAGTACGACTGCGTGCGCGAGGCGGTCGACCTGTGCCCCGTCGAAGCGATCACCATCACCTCGAGCTAGGCTCCCGCCCGCCGCGATCCTAGGCCCGCCGGACGAGGAAGCACCGGTGGATGCGCGGGTTGCGCGCGAAGTCCGGCGGAATGGTCTCCTCGCTGATATCACCCACGTGCAGCCCCGCCTCGGCCAGTGCCGCGACGTCGATCTTGAACCGACGCATATTGGTCGAGAACACCAGCGTTCCGCCTTCCGACAGAAGCGCCGCGGAGGCGATGATGAGCGGCGCATGATCCCGCTGGACGTCGAGAGTCCCGTCCATCGCGTTGCTTGTCGAGAATGACGGCGGGTCGCAGAACACGACATCGAACCGTGGGCCCTCCGGCACGCCCGCCTTGGCGAGGTATGCGAGGACGTCCGCGCGCTCGGTGCGGTGTTCGGATTCGTCCAGATCGTTGAGACTCAGGTTGCGCCGGGCCCACGCCAGGTAGGTGTTCGATAGGTCGACCGACACGGTGGAGCGCGCGCCGGCCACCGCGGCCCGTACGGTCACCGCGCCGGTGTAACAGAACAGGTTGAGCAGCGATCCTCCCACGGCGAGGTCGGCGACGATCCCGCGGGTGATCCGGTGGTCGAGGAACAGTCCCGTGTCGAGATAGTCGTCCAGATTGACGAGCAACCGCGCTCCCGACTCCGTCACCTCATGGAACATGCCCGTCGCGCGGAGCCGCTCGTACTGCGCATCGCCCCTCTGACGTCGGCGCACCTTGACGCGGACCTCTGAGCGCGGTGTGTCGAGCACCTCGGCAACCGCGGTGACGGCCTGATCGAGGCGCACGCTCGCTGCCACCGGGTCGATCTCCGCGGGCGCTTCGTATTCCGAGACGACGACTCGCCGCACGCCATCGACGCAGTCGTACAGATCAACGGCCACCGCGAAGTCGGGAAGGTCGGCGTCGTAGACGCGCCAACAGGTGACGCCCTCGCGTCTCGCCCACTTGGACAGATGGCGCAGGTTCTTGCGAAGCCGGTTGGCAAAAGCCGTGGCACCCGCGGTGACGTCGGCCGCAGGGCCGGCATCGAGGACGCCGGTGTCGAGCCGTACCGCTATCGCTCCGTTGTAGAGCGCGAAGGTCTCGCCGGGCACGAGCCCGAGCGCGGTGGCGTGGACTCCGTCGCCCGCCAAGACGGCATAGCGCCACCCGGTGAACTCCGTGCGCAACCGCTCGCCCAGGGTCAGGTAGATCTCCAACGCGGATGCCGCATCCCCCATCCGCTCACCGTACGGCGGGTTCGCCACAACGAGTCCGGAGGTCGCGCCTTGCGGCGGAACGATCCGCGCGACATCGCGCTGCTCGACGGTCACGCGTCCGCGCAGACCGGCCCGTGCGATGTTCGCGGTCGCCAGCGCGATCGCGCGCGGATCGGAGTCCGAGCCGAACAGGGGCGGCAGAGAGGCCAAGCCCGCCTCCGCACGATCGTCCGCCGCGTCGACGAGAGCACCCCAAGCGTCCGCATCGTGGCCGAGCCACCCCGTGAACCCCCAGTGCGAGCGCAACAGGCCGGGGGCGACGTCTCCCGCGATCCACGCGCCCTCGATGAGGAAGGTCCCCGACCCGCACATGGGATCGAGCAGCGCTCCGCCCGCAGCAGCCACTTCGCGCCAGCCGCCCAGCAGCAGCGCCGCGGCCGCCAGCGACTCCTTCAGCGGCGCTTCCGACTGGATGCCCGGCTCGCGGTATCCCCGCTTGTGCAACGCCGTACCGGAGAGATCGATCGACACCGTAGCGATGCCGGAGCGCACCCGAACATTAACCCTCAAGTCTGGAGTCAGGGTGTCGATCGAGGGCCTGTGACCGAACCGGTCGCGCAGCCGATCTACGATCGCGTCCTTCGCCTTGAGCGCCCCGAACATGGTGTTGCGAAACGCGGGGTTGGGGTCTGTGGCGAAGTCCACGGAGAGTGTGCCGTCGGGCGAGAGGTGGTCCTCCCATGGGATCGACAGGACCCCTTGAAAGAGCGCCTCCGCATCGGTCGCCGGCACCTTCGCGAGCGGCAAGAGCACCCGCGATGCGGTCCGGGACCACAGGCAGGCGGCATATGCCGTGCTCAATCCACCGGCGAACGACACGCCTGCGCGAGCCGGCCGGACACCCGAGGCTCCCTGCGCGCGCAACTCTTCGGCGAGCAGGCCCTCAAGCCCTCGTGCGCAAGTAGCGAAGAAGGTCAGCATTCCGGGGGTCCTTCAGTCAGGGTTCGAACGGATGGCGTGAGGATCGGACGCGATCGTCCGATTGTCCTGTACCGAGTGTAGCGCCAACCAGGACAAGCGAACGAGCAAGGCTCCCTCCCCCCGGACGGTGCCTTGCTCGTTCAAGATCGACTGGCTGGGTGGATCTTATGGGCGCTCGATGGTGACGGACGTCATCACGTCGCCGCGGGAGATCGAGTGCACGACGTCGAGCCCCTCGGTCACCTGACCGAAGACGGTGTAGTTGCCGTCCAGGAACGCCTGCCGACCCAGGCAGATATAGAACTGGCTGCCGGCAGAGTCCGGAGAACCGGCGCGAGCCATGGCCACGGTTCCGTCCAGGTGCGGCAAGGCGTTGAACTCGGCAGCAAGGTTGTAGCCCGGTCCACCGGTACCCTCAGGTCCCTGGTGGGTCTTGGAGTACGGATCCCCGCCCTGGATGACGAAGCCCGGCTCGACACGGTGGAACGCCGTCCCGTCGTAGAAGCCCTTCTCAGCCAACTCGACGAAGGCGGCGGAGTGACGCGGGGCCTCGTCGCAGTTGAACGTGAACTTGATGACACCCTTGGGCGTCTCGATAACGGCGACCTCATCGCCGGTACAAACGTACTGCGGCTCGTAAAGCCCCATGCGATACCTCCTCGAACGAGATGTGCTTGCCGACGCCGGGTGGCCGTCGCTTCAGTCTACTTGCCCTCGGTGAATCCGATCACGACATAGGTGCCTGAACGCGGATCGACGCGCAACGAGACCAGTCCGAGCTTCTCCGCATCCTCGAGAAGCGCCTGGAAGGTCCGGTACCCATAGACCGACTCACTGAAGTCGGGCTGCTTGCGCTTCATGGTGTCCTTGACCAACGAAGAGTACATCACGTCCTTGTTCTCCCGCTGCAGACCCTGGATCGTCTCGACGAACAGCTTCATCGCGGGACGCTTGGCCTTCGGGATCTCGGTCGTCGACACGACCGGGGCCTCCGGGCCCTTGCCCAGGTCCTCGTAGTAGATGAACTCGTCGCAGCTGCTTGCCAGCAGATCGGACGTCGACTCCCGCATCCCGAGCCCGATGACCGACTTTCCGTTCTCCTTGAGCTTGGAGACGAGCGGTGTGAAGTCCGAGTCGCCCGAGACGATGACGAAGGTGTCGACGTGCTCCTTGCTGTAGCAGAGGTCCATCGCGTCCACGCACAGCTGGATGTCCGCGTGGTTCTTCCCGGTCTTCCCGCGCTCGGGTATCTCCATCATCTGGATCCCGGAGTCGTGCATGGCGACGCGATACCGCTCGAAGCGCCCCCAGTCGGCATAGCTGCGCTTGACGATGACCTTGCCCTTCTCGACGAGCCGCTCGAGGATCGCGGTGATGTCGAGCATCTCGTCGGTCTTGCTGCCCCGAGCGCGGCCTCCGCCGCTCGGTCGGTCACGCTCGAAACCGAGTGCCAAGTTCTCGAAGTCTATGAATACGGCGAGCGAGTGCGCCTCGTCTGCCATCTCTTTACCACCTGACCTGCTGTTATCGGATGAGCACACTCACACTCGACGGGACGAAGGTGCGGCACTTCCGGTGGGCTAAGGGCGCATGCGACGCTTCTCGATCGGCATCTGCACAAGGCCCTCCCTCGCCCATTCGGACGATTCCCTGCTGGAATCATGACACACGACGCTGTCGCGGTCTTCCCGAGAAATGGATACCCTCCGGAGGAACGTCGCATACGACCGATCGCGACCGATGCTGAAGGCCCCTTGGGAAAGGAGGACCGCACGGCGGTCGACGCCGTGCGGTTCCCTGAAGAGAGTTTGAGCAAGCGGCTGTCAGCGAACGACCACGTAGGTCGCCTTCGACATGGCGCTGATCCCATTCACGGTGTGGATCGCGACCACGCGCCATTTGCCCTTCTTGGACAACGCGATCTTGGCGAAAGACCTCAAGCGACCCGCCGAGAAGGTGGCTGCATGCGCCGTGATGACCTTCCCCGGTTTCCAGGTCCGCGTGCGCTTGTCGTACCAGGCGGTCGCGATCCTAAGCCGTCGTGCACTCGTCGACATCCACGAAGACGGGACGGACGCCTGCCATAAGGATCGCCTCAGCAGTCGCTGCGAAGGTGTTCACAACGGTGATCACTTCGTCACCCGGACCGACCCCGCACGCCTTCAAAGCAAAATGGAGCGCGTCGATCCCCGATCCCACGCCCACCGCATGAGCCACACATATATATGTAGCGAGATCCTGTTCGAACCCGCTCGACCTTTCGGCCGAGGGTGAATGCACCCTCCTCGACCACATCCTGCAGAGTGGACTCCAGAGACCCGTTCAGATCTCGATGGAGCCGTCGAAGATCGACGAACTGGGTGGTCTCCTGAGTTGCACTGTCTACGATCTCCACGCTCATGAGATCCGCCCCCTTGCAGAACTGCCACCCGCAACGGAGCTTCAGAGCGGGGCTGCGATTCCGCCTACCGGTCTGCGACCCCGGTTCGGAGAAGCCGAGCACCGCGACCGCCCCCGACGATCGCCGGCCGCTCGGTCATCGCCTCACGTATGCCCATCGAGCACGCCTCCGAAGCAGCGCTCACAAGCCGGAGGGACGACCGCTCAGCGTGGCAATGTCCCATATGAAGCGATAACCACTAGCGCAATCACCAGATACCGCCCAAACTGGGCATATGCGGCATCTCACGAGATGTGACAGGCTGCTGCGCGTCCGGACAGATCGAGCACGACCGGGCGCACGCACAGTGAAGGGCATGCAACCATGCCTCACAGCCTTCACGCTGTGTGGCGTTCTCATGTCCACGGATTGCGGGCCTCGCGGTCCCTGGCACTCGAAAGGAGGACTACCGAACACAGCAGGGAGGATCGAGAGATCAGATATTCTTCAAACCTCTCAAAGGGGGAAACATGCGTATAACCCGAATGCATAGTTTGATCATCGCGGCCCTTGCGGCCGCACTGCTCGCCATCCCGATGGCAGCATCCGCTGGCGTACCGGCTGCAGGGACCCTGAAAAACAACTACGGTCTCCAGTTTGCCGGTCAGGCGAAGTGCATCAGCTGCCACAGCGTCGGGTACGCCGATACGACCCACGGCAAGTTCTCCGCCGAGGGCGTCGGCGGGGCTCCGGTCCCAGAAAGCGGGAACATCGTCTCCTTGGGCGGCGCAACCGTCCCGGCGGATTCCGTCTTCGTGACACTGGGCTACGGGACGGGCCTGCGCGAGGCCTTGACGACGTTCGAGGACGGGCAGATGTTCGTTCCGAACACCGCCGACCCGAGCAAGGCCACGACTGCCACACCGCAGTCCTATATAGCCGTGATCGCCGGCCTCGAGAACTTCTGGACGGTCAAGGCGGGCGGCGTGAACGTCTTCGACAAGTGGGAGTACCCGAACGACGCCAGCGATCCTGAATTCGAGGCCTATTGTGGTGGCAACTGCCACAACCTCGGCTATACCAAGGGCGCCCCGAACGCGGCGGCCGGCCTCAGCTCGACCCTGACCAACTCATTCGTGGTCCAGGGCTGGGCGGCTCCGTGGAGCAGTGCTGACACGAGCCTGACGCAGTACGACCTCCGCACCCCGGGCACCGACGTCATGGCGGGCGCCGGCATCCAGTGCGAGAACTGCCACGGCACCGGTACCACTGCCGTGTCCCACTGGGGCACCGGCGTGATGATCAACACACAGACCCCCGCGAGGACCGGCTCCAAGCCGACCGCGGCGGAGGCCAGGCCGCTTCTGCGCTCCGACGTCTGCGGCCAGTGCCACGGCACGTACCTGAAGTCGAACTTCCTGGGCTACACGCCCGACAAGCCGCTCGCGTCCTTCGCGGCGACCCAGGTCGGAGCTGCTCAGCTCCCGACCGAAGAGCAGTACGCAGCCGACGTGGCTTCCTACACCGCCGACCCTGCGGGCTACAACGGCGGCGCGCTGAAGTACAAGCAGCTGTGGCCGCGCGGAATCAACAGCGGCTTCATGTTCGAGAAGACCGACGGCAGCACATACCAGACGGGCATGAAGCACGTCTACTTCACGGAGTGGTCGCTGACGGGGCACTCGTTCCGCAGCAAACTCACCTCCTCCTCGCCTGATGCGTCCATGTATCAGAAGTCGACGACCCAGAACGGCTTGGGCGGCAGCGGTCTGAGCAACGCCACGGCGGACTACCGTGATCCCAAGTGCGGCTTCTGCCACGCGGGCGAGGTCTACCTCAAGCGCAAGGGCGACGCACTGGTCTCGGGCATCTCCACCGCTCCAGCCAATGTCGGCTTCCTGGGCGTCGAGTGTGCCTCCTGCCACGTCGTGCACAACGCCGGCACCGCCAAGGACGGCGCTGTCGGCATGGGCCTGCGTGAGCCCGAAGCAGGCAACATCTCGATCTGCGAGGACTGCCACAAGGAGCGCAACACCGTCATGGGCGTTGAGACGGGCGCTCCGTTCGCGTATGACCTCAGCCGCACCGGCGCTGCCGGCGCAGGGATCGGCGCCGCAGGCGCCCACGCTGCCCAGGGCACCGTCCTTCACGGCGACGGCATGGTCGACGTACCCAAGATCGAGGGCTTCATGTCCAGCGTCGGGTGCGAGAAGTGCCACATGCCCGCCACGCGCGCCGACTTCCCCGATGTGGGTCTCGAGCGCTACGCGGACCGCTCCTTCAAGCGCTACACGCACTCCATGCAGATCGTCGAGCCGGGCCAGTACGGCGCGGTCGCATGGCAGGACTCCTGCTCCCCGTGCCACCCCGGCATGAGCCAGGCCAAGCTCAAGAGCTACATCGAGGACCAGCAGACCGTCGGCGCACAGTTGATCGCCGAGACCTCGGCAGCGATCGTTGCAGCCGACGCTCGCGTCAATTACACCGGCTCCACCGTCCCGAGCGCCAACAAGGCCCTTCTCGACCGTGCATTCAACAACTACACGTTCGCGCAGGCTGAGAACTCCGGCGGCTTCCACAACCCGGGTTACACGCAGGCAGGCCTGCGCAAGGCCGTCAAGATGGCCAACTCGGTCGGCGGCAGGATCGCGCACATCCAGGCTTCCAGCTCACTTGCAGCCGGCGGCATGGGTTATGTCGCAGGAACCGTCGAGAACGGACTCGGCGCGATGGCTGCCGGCGAGAGCATCACGCTCCTGCGCAACGGCGTCGCCTACGGCAGCGCGACGACCGATGAGAACGGCAACTTCTCCTTCATGATCGTCGGAGACGTCACGCGCACCTACACCGCGGTGTGGGCACGCTGCAGCGATCCGATCGCGAACCTGGCCGCAGCGGTCGTGGTACCGGTCACCAACCCGGCCCCGACCAAGATCGCGACCTCGCTCACGCTCTCGATCAGCAAGAACTCCGCGCACCTTCGCTCAGGCTACGTCCTGTCCGGTGCGATCAGTCCCCGCTTCGCGGGCGCCTCGATCGTCATCACCTACAGGCGTCCGGGCTCCCGCACGTGGAGGACCTGGACCACGGTCAAGACGACGGCCAGTGGCACCTACTCGATCGGCACACGCGGCTATTCGCTGGGAACCTACACGTACCGTGCAACGTTCCCCGGTGACGCCACACACAGCGTTGCCCGCTACGTCTACCACTCGATCCGTATCGTTCGGTAGATAGCGAACACACGCCAGACGAACATCTGACGCGCTGAAGGAAGCCCCAGTGGACTGGTAAAGTCCACTGGGGCTTCTCGCGTTCATGGCATCGCTACTGGTAGACTATGAATCGGTGTGTTGGGGCGTGTGGAGTAAGGGGACATTCGTGGCGCGCAAGTTGACAGCGTGGCTCGGCGGGCTGGCTCTGCTCCTGGCGGTTGTCGCGCTTGTGGGTTGTGCGGTCTCGGCGACGGTCAGCCCGGTCAAGATCGCGAAGCACCCGGGCTACACGGCCGGCGTCACGTGCGATTCGACGGGATGTCACAACAGCTACAAGCACAAAGAGCCCTACCTCGGACCGTGCGAGAACTGCCATAGCCTCGACAAGTGGAAGCCGGCGGTCTACTCCCACAAGGACACGACCTTCGACAACGGCATGCATCCCCTGATCGGATGCGCCATGTGCCACACCGAGGGGCAGCCCCTTCCTTCGCGCGAATGCAGCGCCTGCCACGACGCACCGCACGCCAAGTCGCCGACGTGCACCAACTGCCACACCACCACGGCTTGGGGCATGCGCAAGGCGCTCCCCGCAAACCACGTCTCGCTGCTCGGCGGCCACAGCACGCTGGCCTGCTTCGACTGCCATGACGCCAAGCCGGCCCCGGCCAAGGCGCGCACCTGCGTCGACTGCCACGGGTCGAACCACGGCGGCCTCACCAACTGCCAGGATTGCCACGCGCCGGCGACCGGCTGGAAGCCGAAGGATGGCTGGTCGCACGACCCCTTCTTCAAGATCACGGGCCAGCACAAGGCTCTCGACTGCACCCAGTGCCACAAGAATGGCCGGTTCGCCGGCACCCCGAAGGTGTGCGTCGGTTGTCACGGGAAGAAGCATGGCGGGCTGACCGACTGCGCCTCCTGCCACACCACTGCCGGGTTCAAGCCCGCCACCTTCAAGCACTCGTCCGTGTTCACGCTGACCGGACTTCACAAGCAACTGCCGTGCACCGAGTGCCACGCCAAGCGCGAGTTCGCAAAGGTTCTGGGCAACG
>Ga0209430_1001249_pt1 | contig 19635 bp, 19 predicted proteins | sample BarGraIncub1133A_FD_184504 | JGI IMG/M metagenome (GOLD analysis project Ga0209430, IMG submission 184504) | Arctic peat soil microbial communities from Barrow, Alaska - Barrow Graham LP Incubations 11-33A (SPAdes) (version 2) | ecosystem: Environmental > Terrestrial > Soil > Wetlands > Peat... | reverse complement strand
ACGGAGGATATCAAGCACCTTGTCATCAATTTGAATGGAATGGTGAAATGCTTCCCCGCCATGGGCTACCCTGTGTCCGACAGCCGCAATCCGTCCCGCCTCGTCACTAATACCATTACGGGGCGCAGCCAATGCTTCAAGGATCAGGTGTAAGGCACCATGATGATCGGCAAAATCCACCTCGTCAGTGTAGATCTTCCGCCCCGGTACTTTCAGGCTGATGGACGTTCCGTCGAGTCCGACCCGCTTGACCAGCCCTGTCGCTAGTAGCGACTGTCCACCCCATGAAAAGAGATGGTATTTAATTGAGTGACTCCAGCAACTCAAGGTCAAAATATTCATGTATACTCCGCTTACGGAAGGCGTTCACCTGAAGACAGCAGTAAAGATTGAACTCGACAATTGGTGCATATTATTTACACTCAGCAATTAGGTAGACGCTACTCCAATTCTATAACTGCTTAGACCTGCACTTGAACAACAACAAACCCCGCCAGAGCTCTGTCTGAGGGGGTCTGTTAGCAATTTATTGGGATCCTCAGAAGGGGATATCGTCATCCTGGAAAGGGGGCTCTTCGTAGCTGGATCCGCCGGTTTTGGGAGCTGACGTGGGCTCTCCGCTGCTACGCTCGCCTTTGGCGGAAAGCATCTGCATCTTGTCTCCGACAATATCGGTCGTGTAACGGTCGTTGCCGCTCTTGTCCTGCCACTTACGGGTCTGCAGGCGTCCCTCAACATAGATCGTCTTGCCTTTGGAGAGGTACTCGCCGGCGATTTCGGCCAGTTTGCCCCAGAGGGTGATGTTATGCCACTCGGTGCGCTCTTCCCATTCCCCCGACTTCCCCTTGAATTTTTCACTTGTAGCAAGAGAAAAGCTTGCTACGGCCTGACCGGATGCGGTGAAACGCACTTCTGGATCTTTACCCAGGTTTCCAATCAGCATAACCTTGTTAAGACTCGCCATAATATGACTCCTTGTTTGTGGAAGGGTAAAAGAGCGTACCGGAAAACAGGATACCACCCTCTTTTATTATCGGCGAAGAATACCTCAGAAGCCCTCCTTACTCAACCCCAAAAAACAGTTGATAGCATGCACGTTTATTTTCTGTGTATTTCCGGTAGCCAATAATTTTAATACTGCGTCAATCCCGATTATCTGAGTTGCGATTATTTCTGCACTTCAAAAATACTCCAAGTGGTATAGTGCCAAACAAGCGTCAACAAAACATCAGCCGGATGGGAAAAACAGACGTCTTGTCAGTAGGCGTGTATGTAAGCAATTCTCGCGAAATGTACACCCATAGATCAAAAGTCAATAATCCGACGCGTTCAATGGTTTGACGCGCTTGTGCTGCGGGGCGACCGACCGCAGGCTAAAGTGCTGAAGTGCGGTATCAGTGGGCTTATTCGCTTTATTGCAGTAGAACCTGTGTATGGGTGTATACGGCACGAAAAATGCATTAGAATGGAGCTCGATACTACGCGCATCAAGGCGGCTGACAGATATAATTATTATGGCAAATGGTTCCGTAGAAGCAATAGAGTTACGCGGTTTTCGTAAAAACTCAGACATTTATGTCGCAATAGGGCTGATCGGCATCCTGGCGCTGATGATTATACCCCTCCCGGCGTTTATCCTTGATATTTTTCTGGCCGCCAACATAACGATCGCTCTGTCAATTCTGCTGATTTGTCTCTATACCGTCCAGCCGCTTGATTTTTCGGTTTTTCCCTCGGTACTGCTGGTCACAACCCTCTTCCGGCTGGCCCTGAATATTGCTTCAACCCGCCTGATACTGCTGCACGGCAGTGAGGGGGGCGATGCGGCGGGTGCGGTAATCAAGGCATTCGGGCAGTTTGTGGTTGGCGGTAATTACATCGTTGGTGCGGTGCTGTTCCTGATTCTGGTAGTCATAAATTTTGTGGTTATCACTAAAGGTGCCGGGCGCGTTGCCGAGGTCGCAGCACGTTTTACGCTGGATGCCATGCCGGGCAAGCAGATGGCGATTGATGCTGACCTTTCCGCCGGTCTGCTGACCGATAAGGAAGCAAAGCTGCGGCGCATGAAAATATCACGCGAAGCAGATTTTTATGGTTCCATGGATGGTGCCAGCAAGTTTGTGCGCGGAGATGCAGTCGCGGGAATCATGATTGTCCTGATAAATATCTTCGGCGGTTTGATCATCGGGGTCTGGCAGCAGGGTATGCCGCTGATGAACGCGCTTACAAACTACACGCTGCTGACTATCGGCGAGGGGTTGGTCGCCCAGATTCCGGCCCTCGTTATTTCAACGGCAGCCGGTATCCTCGTAACCCGCTCTGCCGATGAGAATAGTTTTGGCCAGGAACTCACCGGGCAGTTTATGAATTACCCGAAGGCATTTTTTGTTTCTTCAGGTGTCATGTTTTTGTTTGCGCTCATTCCGGGTCTGCCGCACTTTGCCTTTTTACTGCTGGCGGGCGTTACCTTTCTGATCGGCAAGATGGCTCGTGAGAAGGCGGAGGTTATTGAAGAATCTGTCGTATCTGAAACGACTGCCGGTGAGGAGTCAATCGATCAGGCGTCAAACATTAGACCTCTGGATGTTCTGGAGCTGGAAGTCGGATATGGTCTGGTGCCGATGGTCGATGCCGCCCAAAATGGCGAATTGCTGGAGCGCATCCGCTCTATCCGCCGTCAGACCGCGCAGAAAATGGGTTTCGTCGTCCCACCTATTCATATTCACGACAATCTGCAGCTCAAACCGTATGAATATAATCTGCTGATTCGCGGCGCACGGGTGGGGGGAAGCGAGCTGACCGGCCAGTATCTGGCCATGGATTCCGGCACTGTTACGGCCAACTTACCCGGCATGACGACCAAAGAACCGGTGTTCGGGCTGCCGGCGGTCTGGATACGGAGCGAAGATCGTGACCAGGCTCAGATCAACGGGTATACGGTTGTGGACAGCACCACGGTTGTTGCCACCCATATCAGCGAAATTATCAAACGGTATTCTCATGAGCTGGTCGGTCGGCAGGAGATGCAGCAGTTGCTTGACAATGTTGCTGTCACTGCTCCTAAAGTGGTTGATGAGCTCATACCGAACCTGTTGAACCTTGGGACGGTACTGCGGGTCGTCAAGAGCCTGCTCAAAGAAGGGGTTTCGATACGCGATATGCGTACCATCCTGGAAAGTCTGGCCGATTATGCGTCGCTTACCAAGGATCCTGACGTGCTGACCGAGTTTGTCCGGCAGGGTCTGGGACGATTCATCGTAGATCAGTATAAGCTGGAAGATGACACCCTTTTTCTGGTAACGATTGACCGGGAAGTCGAGGATATGATCGCCGAAGCGATCCAGCCGTCTGATCAGGGGAGTTACCTGGCGATAGAGCCGGCGGTTGCCCAACAGATTATTACGTCTGTCCGGGGGATGTCGGAACGGTTTGGATCCAGCGGAGCTCAGCCGCTGCTGCTGGCTTCTCCGTCTATCCGCCGTCACGTCCGGAAATTGATCGAGCGTTTTGTACCGCATATGGCGGTGCTGTCACACAATGAAATACCTCAGAATGTTAAAATACAGTCTCTAGGGGTGGTAAGCTTAAATGCTGGTTAAAACATTTCAAGCGGCGAGTATGCCGGAAGCGTTGCGCATGGTAAAGGCCGAACTGGGGCCGGATGCCATGATACTCTCGACAAAAAAAGAAACGACCGGCGGTTTTCTCGGTTTTTTCAGCAAACAGGTCTACCGTGTCACAGCGGCGATCGATCCTGCCCGCAAGACGGCGACCCGGCCGTCTGCCCCGGTTGCTTACCGTGAGCCGGCGCCACGCGAGCGGACAGCGCGGGAGGAGATGGAAAGTTCAATGCTGGCCCCTCTGGCGCGGGAACTGAAAGATCTCCGCGAAAAGGTGGAGTCTCTGACCCGCCGTGAAGAAGAGGCCCGCACGGAAGCGAATCCGGCTGATGGAGCGGAAGCGGCAGGACTACTGGATAGCGGGGTAAACCTTAAAAATATTCCTCGATCTGATCTGGAGGAAATCAAAAAGCTGCTCCTTGCTACGCTGGCAAAAAGCCACGAGGGGGACGCCAAAGATGTTAAATGGCCGACAGTTGCCGCCGAGGGCTCCCTGGAAGGACAGTCGGGTGCGGATCTCCTCCCGGACGATTCTCCTCTGGCCAGGGAATTGGCCGCCAGCGGGGTTTCTACCGGGCTGATCAGGAAAATTGTCGACACACTCAATACTCTGCCGTTGCAGAGCGGCAACCAGAGTGTCAAGGGGCGGCTCGGTGAAACACTCGGGCGCTTGATTAAATTTGCCGGTACGCTCAAGCTGAAAAAGAACTCTCCCCGCATCATTGCTCTGGTCGGGCCGACCGGCGTTGGCAAGACAACAACAACTGCTAAGTTGGCTGCCATGTACGCTCTTAATAAAGGCAACAAGGTGGCGCTGATTACCATGGACATCTTTAGGGTGGGGGCGGTAGAACAGCTCAAAACCTACTCGCGGATCATGGGCATCCCTCTGGAGGTCGCTTCGACCCCCAAAGAACTTGAAAAAGCGGTTGAAAAACATTCGGCCTGTGATCTGATCGTTATCGACACAGCCGGCCGCAGCCACAAGGATAAGGAAAAACTTGATGAAATGAAGAACTTCCTGGAGGACAAAATCCCGATGGAGGTTTACCTCTGCCTTTCGGCCACCACGAAGGATCGTGAGCTGGAAGAGATCCTGAACCGTTTCAGAATTTTTCAGATAAGTAAGGTTGTCTTTACAAAAATCGATGAGTGTGAAAGTTTTGGCAATATGGTGAACCTGTTGATGAAGGATAATTTGCAGATCGCCTATTTTACAACCGGTCAGCGTGTGCCTGAAGATATCGAAATTGCGACACCGGCCAAGTTGGCGGATATGATTTTTCATGAGGGGGCAGAATGAGCACCGTACCAGGGACGGGCGATCAGGCTGATACTCTCCGCCAGATGGCCCGTACAGCAAAAAACAACAAGAAGGCCGAATCCGCTTCAGCGGGCGGATTGGCCGATCAGCAAGGCATCCGTGTTATCTCGGTTACCAGTGGCAAGGGTGGCGTCGGTAAGAGCAATGTCGTCTCCAACCTTGCCATAGCCCTTTCAGCCCAGGGGAAAAAAGTACTGCTGATTGATGCAGACCTGGGGCTCGGGAATTTGGATGTTCTGTTAGGGCTTTCACCGGTTTACAACCTCAATCACGTCCTGAACGGCGAAAAAGGAATTATGGATATCCTGATCGACGGGCCGGCCGGCATCAAAATTATTCCAGCCGGTTCCGGAGTTCAGGAATTAACCAGTCTGGGACAGCACGAAAAATTGAAACTGCTGGACGAACTGGATATGCTGGAAGAGCAGTTCGACTATTTAATTGTCGATACCGAGGCAGGGATATCGGAAAACGTCACGTACTTTGTTGTTGCTGCCCAGGAAATTTTCGTCGTCGTCACACCTGAACCGACCTCGATTACCGATGTATATGCCCTTATCAAGCTTCTGGCTACCCGCTACTCCGAACATCACTTCAAGGTTTTGGTCAATATGGCCAAGGATAGTGAGGAGGCGCTGGAGGTCTTTCGCAAGCTGGCCAACGTGGCGGGCCGCTTTCTTGACATCTCTCTTGATTATCTCGGGTGTGTGGTCAAGGATGAGAAGGTCGTCGAGGCGGTCAAGCGTCAAAAAGCCGTCACCGAACTTTTCCCCGATTCAGAAGCGGCCCAATGTTTCCACACGCTCGCAAAGCGGGTTATTGAAAACAAGCGTCAGAGCCGGGTCAAGGGGAACATCCAGTTTTTTTTCCGAAGAATGCTGGAAAATGCGTGAGGAAACTACCGTGACGACAGGGGGGGGGCAATCCGCAGATCGCGAGCAGCTGATACTGGATCATATTCCGCTGGTGCGCTATCTGGTCGGCAGAATATCGGCCAAACTCCCTCCGCATCTTGACTTGCAGGATCTGACCAGTTCAGCCATGATTGGCTTAATAAATGCAGCCGACCGGTATGACCCCTCTCGGGGTGTGCTCTTTAAAACCTTTGCTGAACAGCATATCCGCGGCACGATTCTGGACGAACTCCGTTCATATGATGTGCTCAGCCGCTCCATGCGGGACAAGTACAAACGGTTGGAGCGGGAGATGCGCGCGCTTGAAAACCTGCTTGGACGCCACCCGAGCAGCGAGGAGGTTGCTGCCGCGCTGCAGATCAGTCTTGACGACTATTTTGAGCTGCTTGACGACGTACACGTATTCACCTTTATCAGTCTGGATGACAGCTGGGAGGGAGATGACGGCAGCCCGCTCTGTCTGGCGGACGTGCTGTGCGAGGCTGACGCAAAAAACCCGCAGCAGCAGGTCATGACCATGCAGCTGACCGAAGCGCTTGGCCAGGCCATTGATACATTGCCGGAGAAAGAACGCCTGGCAGTAACACTCTATTACAACGAAGATTTTAATCTCAAGGAAATCGGTGAAACACTTGGGCTGACCGAATCCAGGATTTCACAGATCATCAGCCAGGCGATGGTCAGGCTGCGCTCGCGTCTCAGGCTGCACCGGAGTTAGGAAGAGGAGGAAACAGATATGAACAGTGGTATGTACCCAGCGGTATCGGGGAGCCTGGCCGCCATGCGTCGCATGGACGTGATCAGCAATAATCTGGCGAATATTAATACCCCCGGTTATAAAAAAGATAAGATGTCATTTGAAGGTTTACTGGCCGGCAACGTCAACCCGCCGGCTGTCCCGCAGGGTACGACCGCCGATCCTATACTGCAGAAAGAAAATATTTATATCGATTATTCCAGCGGTCCGACCAGTCAGAGTGGAAATCCCCTTGATCTGGCGCTTGACGGTGACGGCTTTTTTGCGGTTACCACCCCGGAAGGAACCGCCTATACCCGCCAGGGGAATTTCCGTACATCCGCTGACGGCACTCTGGTCACGATGGATGGCTACCCGGTACAGGGTACAGGTGGAGCGTCAATCCATGTCCAGGGAAGTCGAGTTGAAATCGATGCCAAAGGGGGCGTGACGGTCGATGGCACAGAGGCCGGTGCGATCTCGGTTGTGGACTTTCAAAAACCATATGATCTGACTAAAATTGGCAGCGCACTGTTTGTCTCTAGTGACCCGCAAGTGACTGCTCAGCCAGGTAAGGCCCAGGTGCAGCAGGGATATCTTGAAGGTTCAAATGTCGACAGTATCTCGGAAATGGTTCAGATGATTGAGACCAACCGCTATTTTGAAGCGTGCTCGAAGGTTATACATGGTTTTGACGATGTTGCTGCCAAAGCTACCAATGAACTGGGCAGGGTCTAATATTTAACAAACTTTACAAGGAGTTATATCATGATTCGTTCACTCTATACCGCCGCATCCGGCATGCAGGGACAACAGAAGAGCATCGACGTTGTAGCCAACAACCTGGCCAACGTAAATACAACCGGTTTCAAAAAAAGCAGGGCAGATTTCCAGGATCTGATTTATCAGAATCTGAAAACGACCGGATCCCCCGCTACCAGCGCTACCCAGGTTCCGACCGGAATACAGATCGGTCTGGGAAGTCGTCTGGCTGCTGTTACTAAAATTTTCACTCCGGGAGATTTCACCCAGACCGGAAACGAACTGGATATTGCCATCGAAGGTGACGGCTTTTTCCCGATTACACTGCCTGATGGCACGACCGGTTATTCCAAGGCCGGCGCTTTCAAGCGCGACAGTACCGGACAGGTCGTAACGTCTGATGGTAATCCGCTTTCGCCCTCGATCACGATACCAAACAATGCCACCAAGATAAATATAGGCAGTGACGGGACTGTTTCAGTACAGCAAGCCGGACTGAGTGCCACTACTACGGTAGGAAACATCCAACTGGCGACTTTTTCTAATCCGGCTGGTCTCTCCAGTCAGGGGAAAAACATATATCTCCCTACTGATGCATCCGGAACCGCTACTACCGGCACTCCGGGACAAAATGGTGTCGGTACGATCGCCCAGGGACTTCTGGAAATGAGCAACGTCAACGTGGCGGAAGAGATGGTCAATATGATTGTCGGTCAGCGTGCCTACGAGATCAACTCCAAGGCTGTCACCACTTCGGATGAGATGCTGCAGACCGCCAATAACCTGAAACGATAGAATAGGATCTGACTCACCATGAAACGCTTGCTGCCCCATATAGTCGTTCTGCTCCTGATCTTGGTGACCCTCTGCCCGCGTCCCGCCCTGTCTGGAATCAATCGGGAACAGGAGATCCGTGCTGCTGTCACTGCCTTTGTTACAACCCGTACTGCCGGCATGGGGTGGGATGTGCATATTCAACGGATAACCATCACTGACGCACTGAAACTCCCGGAGGGAGTTGTTGACTACGAGGTTGTCGCCCCGCAGCAGTGGGAAGGGTGGGGTGCCGTCAGCATAGCGGTCATAGCCCGTCAGAAAGACCGGGTGGTGCGCAATATCACGGTGCGCGTAGATGTGGATGCGTTGGCGAATATGGTTGTCGCGCGCCATCAGATAGGATACGGCGAACTGATCTCTGCTGCGGATGTCGTCATGCAGAGACATGAAATTACACAAAACTCTCATCTTGCCGCTCGGACGACCGATGAAGTGATCGGGAAAAAAGCCCGAACAACACTCAGGGCCAATCAGCCGGTTCGTGCTGATCAGGTTGAAAAGGTGCCGTTGATCAAATCAGGCCAGATGGTGACCATTGTTGCCGAAAATGATGTGCTGAAAATTTCCGTCGCTGGGAAAGCCCGCAATTCCGGTGCCGAAGGGGATACCATCAGGGTGCAAAACCTGACCTCGCTCAAAGAGATAGCGGCCAAAGTCATTAGTGCAACCACCGTACAGGTGGCATTTTGAACGCCGTCAGGTGGAAGGGACAGGTATGAAACGATTTCTTTTGTTGGCAGTGGCAGTCGCAGTGAGCGGATGCGCTGTCCAGAAGGTAGATATAAAGACACCCACCGCAGATGAGCAGCAGCCACGGCCAGCGGCAGACTATTCAAATGGTTCGATTTGGCAGGCCGGTTCAGGTAGTCTGCTGGAAGACTTCAAGGCGCGGCGTCGCGGTGATATTGTTACGATCGTCATCACCGAAACCGCCAGTGCATCGAAGGAGGCCAAGACAGATACGTCTCGTGGCTCAACAATCAATGCCGGTATTCCCAATTTCATGGGGCTTGAAAAAGTCGGGCTTTTGAAAAATAATATCGGGGACCTTTCCAAGCTGATCAATGCCAGCGTGGATTCATCGTTCAAAGGCTCCGGATCTACCTCGCGCCAGGAAAATCTGAATGCCACGATCACGGCGCGGGTCATCGATGTGCTTCCCAACGGCAACCTGATGATTGAGGGGCGTCGGAATATCAAGGTCAACAATGAAGATCAGGAAATCATTCTTGAAGGCACCATACGTCCTCGCGATGTTGGTCCTAACAATACAGTAAACTCCATCTACGTTGCCGATGCACGGATCAGCTATTCCGGCCGCGGCATCATATCGGATCGTCAGAGCCCGGGGTGGCTGATGAACATCGTCGACAAGCTCTGGCCATTCTAGCGGCTCCATGCCGGCGTACAAAGCAAAAAAGGTGTCATTATGAAAATATTCACAACTGTCATACTCTCTGCGTTCATGCTCTGCCTTGCGAGCGCGGCCAACGCCATCCGCATTAAGGATCTCGCTTCGTTTGAAGGGGTGCGGGACAACCAGCTGATCGGCTATGGCCTCGTGGTGGGGCTGAACGGATCCGGAGACAGTGACCAGGCCAAGATTCAGACCCAGTCGGTGGTAAATATGCTTGAGCGGATGGGGATCACCACCTCCGTCAATGACATCAAAATCAAAAACGTCGCTGCTGTCATGGTAACGGCGACCCTCCCCCCGTTTGCCAAACAGGGCAATCGTCTGGATGTTCTGGTTTCATCCATGGGTGATGCCAAAAGCATTGCCGGCGGCACACTGCTCATGTCACCCCTGAGAGGGGCTGACAATCAGGTTTATGCTGTTGCTCAAGGTTCGATCCTGACTAACTCGTTTGCCTTTGGTGGCCAGGGTGCCACGGCCCAAAAAAACCACCCGACTGCCGGACGGGTGCCAAACGGAGCACTGGTAGAGCGGGAACTTCCCAATTTTCTGGCGGGTAAATCCGTATTAAACCTGAATCTGAGTGTTGCCGATTTCACCACCGCCTCACGTATTGTCACTGCGATTAATAATAAGTTCAAGAGCGGTGTTGCCGCCAGCAGTGACCCGGGGTCAGTAACCTTAACGATCCCGGGAGCGTATGCGAACCGTGCTGTCGAGTTTGTGGCGGATCTGGAACGGCTTGAGGTCACGCCGGATGTACAAGCTAAAGTAGTGTTGAACGAGCGTACCGGCACGGTTGTTATGGGAGATAATGTGCGGATTTCCACCGTGGCGGTCACTCACGGCAGCCTTTCGCTGGTTATCAAGGAAACCCCGCAGGTATCGCAACCGGCCCCATTTAGTAAGACCGGCGAGACCGTCGTCGTGCCGCGCACCGACTTGAAAGTTGTAGAGGATAACCGCCGGTTGATGGTGCTGCAGGAAGGAGCCAGTATCGGTGACGTGGTACGGGCACTCAATCTGCTGGGGGTCACTCCGCGCGACCTGATCAGTATTCTGCAGGCGGTTAAGGCTGCAGGAGCATTGCAGGCAGATCTTTCCATAATTTAGAGCTAAACTGTTGGGCGGATAGGGACGATAAGAACGAAATGGATATGCAAATTGCTACAGCAGTACCGGATACATCAGAAAGCGTAGCGGACAAGGCGCGCCTGCTTCAGCGCGGGTTATCGAACGATGGTGGTGTGCTGACGGAAAAGCAGCGCAAACAGGCCAAAAAAGTATCCCAGGATTTTGAAGCGCTGTTCGTCGGCATGATGATGAAGTCGATGCGAGCAACAGTAGGCAAGGATAAATTGACCGGCGGCGGCCACGGCGACGATGTCTATCGATCGATGCTGGATCAGGCATACGCTGATGCCTCGGTGAAACGGGGTGGCGGGTTGGGGATCGCTAAAATAATTGAGAAGGATATCATTCGTCAGGAGAGCCGTAAAATCGCTCCAAAGGTTGATACAAAAGAGTAACAGGTGCCTGGAAATTTGGAGATTGGATATATGGCGATACATACATTGATAGCTGCCCTTGAAACACAATTACACCTGCTGGAAGAATTTCTCGAGCTGTTGAACCGTGAAACACGTGAGCTGTCAGATATACACCTGGACGCCATGGCCGAGATAAACAGCCAGAAAGAAAGTAGTGCTGCCCGTATTGAGGCACATTCTGCTGTGGTTCGGAAAGAGATAGAAGAAGCTGCTACCAGTGAAGGGCTTTCTCCCAAGTTGACTTTGGGGGCACTGGCGGATGCGTGTAAACGTAAAGGGAAGCAAGATGTCTCTCGACTCCATGAGGATCTGGGCCGGGTCGCCGAACTCATAAAGCAGAAGATCAACATCAACCGTGAAATAGCAGAATGCTTTGCGGCATCGGTTGCCAGTTCGCTGGCGTTGTTGACGCGGGTTATTAATCAATCAAATATCTACGGCTCTTCCGGCGGCTATCAGCAGCAGCGGGTGACAGGGGCGGTCATGATCAACAGGGAGGCATGATATGGGACTTAGCACAGCTATGGAGATCGGCAAGAATGGTCTCAACATATATCGCGTCGCCAGTGAGGTAACCAGCGAGAATATCGCTAACGTCAATACACCCGGTTATTCGCGCCAACGGGTTATTCTGGAGTCAGCACCTCCGACCACCGCCAACGGTTTTCCGATGGGGACCGGGGTTAGGATTTCCACGGTGGAGCGTTACTACGATGCCTTGTTGCAAAAGCAACTGGTCAATGCCCAGACTACTCAAGGGTATGACACGACCAAGTCCACTGTGCTGCAGCAGATCGAGCCAACCTTCAACGAAGTCGGCAATGATGGACTGGGCGCGGCCATTACCAATTTTTTCGGGGCCTGGCAGGACTTGACCCTCAATCCGGCCGGTTCTGCGGAACGTCAGGCCGTGTTAAGCCGCGCCCAGATATTGACTGATAACTTTCACTCCGTAAGCACAGCCCTCAATGATTCCATTTCAATCCAAAACGAATCCCTTGTGCCGCTTACCAATGACATCAACGCGACGTTGAACAATATAGCCCAACTTAACGGACAGATAAAAACCACTGAACTGGTGAGCGGTAACGCCAATGAAGCCCGTGATCAGCGGGATCAGTTGGTACGCGATCTTTCCCAACAGATAGGGATTACGTATACGGAAAACAGCGATGGTACAACCGATATCAAATATGCCGACGGTGGGGCGGCTCTGGTTACAGGTGCAACTGCGGGATCTTTTTCTCTCGACAAAATAACAGACCCGACCAAGTTTGCCGTCAAAATGACTGATACCAGTGGTGTTCCGATGACGCCAGCTCCCACAACCGGCCAGTTGGGGGCAACAGTGGCACTGCGTGACACTATTATTCCCGGCTACCTCACCCAGGTTAACGCCTTGGCCAGTACAATTGCCACCCAGGTTAATACGCAGCACTTATTAGGATCTGATCAGACCGGCAGTATCCCCCCTCCTGGTGGTCCACCTACAACAGTAGCTTTTTTTACAGGTGCAACCGCCGCAACGATTTCTCTCAGCGCTGGTATCACCGGCACTGACAAGATCGCGGCATCGGGTAGTGCCACGTTGCTGGGTGATAACAGCAACGCCCTTGCTCTGGCGCAGTTGCAGGGACAAAAAGTAATGTCCGGCAATACAGCCACTTTCGGCAGCTATTTTAACAGCCTGGTCAGCAAGGTTGGCCTGGATGTGCAGTCGGCAAAAAACACCGAAACGCAGGATATCGCCTTTACCAAGCAGTTAACAACGCTGAGAGAGTCCAATTCCGGCGTTTCACTGGATGAAGAGCTGACTAATTTGGTGAAATATCAACGTTCCTACCAGGCGTCAGCTAAATTGATCACCACCGCGACCGAGATGATGGATACAGTCATAGCCATGATTCGTTAAACAGGAGATATCTTATGCGTATCACAGCCAATATTACTTCAGACAATTCGCTCTACAATATCCAGCAGGGGCGCGCCAAGCTGGATAAAATAAGTGAGCTGATCTCTTCAGGAAAAAATGTCAACCGACCCAGTGATGATCCGATCAATACCCGGCTGCTGCTGGATATTGGCGACAAGGTCAAGACGACGGATCAGTACACCAGCAACATCAGCAAGGCTTCTACTTGGCAGCAGATAGCCAATACAGCTCTGACTGCAATGTCCGATACCTTGCAGCTTGCCAAACAGCAGATAGCTACCATATCCAACGGCAGCAGCGATGCTACTATACGTCAGAATGCCGTCTCGCAACTGAAGGCATTGAAGCAACAGATGGTCGATATGGGCAATACGCAGATGGGCGATCAGTATGTCTTTGGAGGCGCTATGAATACAACGGCACCTTTTAGTGGCACCGCGAGTGGCACTCCGCCGACCTATTATAGTGGCGACGAGACCGCACTCAAGGTGGAAATTGCAAATAGCACAACCCAACAGATGAACATTCCGGGAAATCAGCTGCTCACCGCTGACACGGCAGTCACACAACCCTATGGCACAACCAATATCTTGAAAGCCTTTGATGATTTGATCACTGCGGTGAACGCTAACAATGTGCCCGGGATTCAGGCTGGTTCGCAGGCGATCGAAGCTGGGTCCAAACAGATCAACAATGCCCAGAGTGACGTAGCCTCGCGCGTGACGAGACTCGACAGCATGACCAAGCTGAACGAAAACAACAGTAACACTTTGAATAATATTTACAGCAATACTCAAGACGTTGATTATGCAAAATTGGCTGTTGAGCTGACTCAACAGCAAACAGCCTTTAATGCCTCTTTGTCGGCCACGGCAAAGATCTCCCAGCTGTCGTTGCTTGACTACATGTAGTAGGCATAGGCAGCGCACACTACATGTACGGAGAGGTGAGGCCGGTCGGGCTTGCCTCTACATGCAGTTACCCCGCCTGAAACCATTGACCTTCCTCCCCTCAAGTCTTATAACAAACCCATGTTGTTACCTTTTGTCAAAAAACGGGGGCGCAAGCCGGTCTCCATTCGTCGCGATGTCTTCCGTCTCTCTATGCCGGTTCTCCTCTCATCGCTTTTTCAGCGTCTGGTCTCAATTGTCGATGTCTTCCTGACCGGCGGCCTTGGCGCCTCTGCCATTGCTGCCACCGGTCTGGGGCAGCTGCTGATGGTCACCACGATGACAGTTTTCTGGGGACTCTCGACCGGCGTGACCGTTGTTATTTCACACCTCTGGGGCGCAGGACGGCGCGAAGATGCCGGACGGGCGGCGTATGTGGCGTGTCTGGCTGGTTTGGTTATGACGGCGCTCTGCTCGCTGGCCGGTTCCCACTGGGGGGGCGACATCGCCCGGTTGATGGGGGCTGCAGGCAATGTTCAGGAAATGGCTGCCGAATACATCCGACTGGTGTTTCTCTGGATGATCTGGACTACCGGGCTGAACATTCTCTCGGCCATCATGCATGGCGCGGGTGACACACGCACCCCGATGGAGGCGATCATTCTCGTCAATATCCTGCATGTGCTACTTGCCTGGCCGCTGATTTACGGCAAACTTGGCATGCCGGCGCTCGGGGTCAAGGGAGCGGCGATCGCCATCAACAGCTCCGAGTTCGTCGGCTTCACGTACCTGCTGATACAGGCCCTGCGCAAACGGTATATTACCTTCAGTCGCCCAGATTTCGGGCTATTCAGGAGGATATGGAACGTCGGCTGGCCGGTAGCGCTGGAACGGGTTGCCCAGCAGAGCGGTCAGCTGTTCTACTCCAGCTTCATCATCGCCTACGGCACAACGGCCTACGCCGCTCACCAGATCGGTCTTTCAATAGAGTCGCTCTCGTTCATGCCGGGGGCGGGGATGGGCATCGCTGCGGCGACGCTGATGGGGCAATCGCTTGGCGCGGGCAAGATTCGCCGGGCCCGGATCAGCCATAACGAGGCGCTGCGGTTGGCGGTCGGCGTGATGACCGTTATGGCACTTGTATTCTTCTTTGCACCGCATATTCTGATCGGTCTCTTCAGCCATGACCCGGATGTTATCGAGAAAGGGAGTATGTTTCTGAAACTGGTTGCCTTCGCCCAAGTCCCGCTGGCGATCTCGTTCGTGTATGCCGGCAGCCTGCGCGGCACCGGCGATACCTTCTATGTTTTCATCGTTACGCTGGTTGCCATGTGGGGGATCAGGGTGGCTCTGTCATGGGTTGCGACGAGTTGGTTGCATCTTTCTCTCTATGCTGTATGGGGTGTTTTTTTGATCGACTGGTATTTCCGTGGAGTTGCCTTCGCCTGGCGTTATCACCGGCGGGATCTGCACGGAGTGATGCTGTAATATCGTAGTTAAAAGCAAAGTATTGAAAAAAAGTACAGTATACTTTACACTTAGGGCCATTTAGACCAAACAAAATTGAGCCCGTGAACAGTGTGAATATCGCCTTAGTGATTATATCCCTGATATTGGTGGTGCTGGCAATGGAACACGATGAAACTCAAACAGATTTGATGTCGATTGTCATGGAGATGTGCGCGATATGACCCGTCATGCATGCGCCATTGTGGTCGCTCTGCTCTTCTTCTCCCTCACCGTACCGGTTCAGGGCAAAAATTATTTACTTCATTCTCCCAAGCTGTGGAGTCCGCAGGAAAAAGAACAGTATGAGAAAGAAAATCCGCCAGTCATAAACGAAAAAGAGCTAGCCGAAAAGAAAAGGGAGCAGGTTAAAAAGGAAAAAGAGCTGGTTGAGAAGCAAAAAGAACTGGTTAAAAAAGAGAAGGAGCTGGCTGAGAAACAGAAGGAACTGTTAAAAGAGGAAAGAGAGCAGGTTGAGAAACAGAAGGAACTGGTTAAAAAGGAAAAGGAACAGACAGAAAAACAAAAGAAACTGGTTAAAAAGGAAAATGAGAGGGCCGAAAAGCTAAAGAAGCAGGCTGAAAAAGAAAAAGAACTGGCGGAAAAACTAAAGAAGCAAGCTGAAAAAGAAAAAGAGCGGATTAAGGAGAATCAGATACAGGTAAAGGATGGTGTGTCGTATCGTGAAGTGACGGTACACATGGGTGATACCTTGTACGACATCTCCCGCAAATACAGGAAAGAAGGTTCCTCGTATGCCAAAACGCTGCGGTTCAACAACATCGAGAATCCGGACCAGATCGTAAGCGGCGATACCATTAAAGTGCCCCTGAACAGGGAGAAAAAGGCGAAGCAACTCACTCCGGTAAAGCTGCCTAAAGCTGCCGCAGCAACGGCCCCTAAACAACATAAAATAATTAAAGTTACTGATAAACCGGTATGCGGACTTATTCAGGAGGTTGTGAAACAACCCGATCCCGCCAACAACAATAAAGAGCTACCACTGTTGTTGCAACCTGCAGCAAAAGCGGCCATCAACCCGCCCTCCACACAACTCCACCCAGTTCCTGCCATGATTGCCACACCGCAAGAACAAACCTTTTCCAACAATGCGACATCCGGACAGCAGCTGTTCGAGCAGGCGATTAAATCGTATCGTGCCGGTGATTGTCAATCGGCTATCCAGCTGTTTGGTCGATTTATCGCCGAACATACCACCTCTCCATTGGCTGCGGATGCGAGCCTGCTTATTGCAGACTGCTACCTGAAATTGGCAGGTAAATAGTACGAAGCTGATTAAATCTGGATGTTTTTCGGTTCAGAGAACACAGGCTGGACAGGCAGCGGCACACGCTGAATCTGCTGAACAAGCGGTACGACAGGCAGGATCTGCAGCACATGCGGCAGAGCAGGCTACATCTGCGGCGCAGGCAGCAGAGCATGATCCTAGTATGCTGACTTTTATTGTATAAGACCGCTGCAGTGATGTGGGCATACTATCAGTAAGTTGTACTGTGACAGTATAGTTGCCTGGGGTTGTTGTAATTCTGGTATTGGGTGAAAATATGCCTGTCGTCGGGCCGATCTGGATTGGGGCCCACGGCGAGGGTGATTGTGCTGGCAGGGACCAGGTATAAGCGGGCACTCCCCCATTGGCAAAGAGAGCCGCCGGGTAGACGGTGCTCCCGGCACAGGCCTTCGGCAGTTCGTTATTCAAAATCTTGAGGCTCCCCTGTGAAGAACCCGCACAGCCCGCCTGCGCCTGCAATTCCTTTAGTGTCACGATCCGGTACAGATCCTCATTCGGCATGAGGCCGGTTACTACGCCGCTTGCTATTGACGGTGTGGAGGTAATGTTCATATCGTCGCCGCCACTAATAAGCAGAAATGCCACCTCCTGTCCGGTTGTGCCGGTTCTGCCACAGAGACCGCCGCTGGCTGACGCCGTCAGATCGCTGTCGTACGCATAAACAATCGTTTTGCCCCAGGCATCCTGCGGATTGCTGCCGAAGACCCCCACAAACTCTCCCGCGACAGGAAGACGGTTATTCCTGACTCCCCAGGCAGTGATAATCCTGACATCGCGCTCCAACTCGGCTTTGGAGTCGGTGATCTTTCTTTGGGTAACCATAGCGCCGAGCATCCTCGAACCGGCGCTGACCAGTACCCCGAGCAGGGTGAACAGAATCACCAGATACAGCAGGGCGATACCGTTCCGGTTGCGTATCAGTGGTGAATTTGGCACGATTGAGCCTCGTAGCATTATTGCGGGTTGATGGTCAGCACGAACAGTTTCTGGGCAATATTATCGTTCGGGCCTGCTGCATCGTTGTTGTCACGGACAAAGACCGTAAAGCTGTAGGAATTTTGTGTGCCGGCAGCGGGGGTACCGGAGAGTGAAAGAGTTGCCGCCGAATTCCAACTGGCCTCGGCGAGTGAGCTGCAGCTATTTGTAGGAGGTGTCTGCACGATCTGCGGAGCCGTGCTGAATGAGAGCCCGGTGGGAAGAGGCGAGGCCGTTGCTGCTTCGATGCACCAGCGGAAATTGCCTGGAGTGGCACCACCGTCAACGGTGAAATTAAGTGCCGCACCGACGGCGGCAGAAGGATAGGGAGCGCCTACCGTTCCAGAGGGCAATTCATTGGTGACAATCTTCAGCGGTGCCCCCTGACAGCCGATCTTGCTGCGCAGTTCATCCAAAGTCACCCAGCGGACAAGGTCGCTATTGGGGCCGGTAACGTTTATGGTGCCGATGGCGGCGCCGGAGACGGTAATTGGAGCAATACCCAGTGTACTCTTGAGGACAGCATTGTCCGCGCCGCTGAGCACAGTGAAAGCCACATTGTTAATAGTTGCTGCCGGATCGGTGGTGACCAGCGTCAGGCTGGTTGAGCGCCGTCCGCAGATGGTGTCTTTAGTGGGAGAGGCTGAATAGAGGTTAGCGTCGTAGAGGTAGACAAAATTTCTGCCCCAGGCATCCAGAGGGGATTTTGCTACAGTAGGAAAGCCGGTTTCGTTGGGGATTGTGTTTCTCGAGGAAGACCAGCTGATGATGGATTGTAGCGTTGCATCCTGCATATCCCTGGTTTCCCGCACCTTGACGAAGGTAGTCAGCGGTCCGATCATGCCGCTACCTAATCCAACAAGCAGACCGATAATAACCAGCACAATTGAGAGCTCAATTAAGGAGAAACCGCTATTGTTATTGTACATTCGCATGGTGACTTCATACCACAATCAACGGGATAAAAAAAGGGAGGCTTTTGCAAGCCCCCCTTTGATCGTCAAGTTATATGCGAATTGATTAGAACGGGCGGTCAAACGCCCAGATAGCCGCTACGTAGTTGTTAGCAAGGACCCAGTCTTTAGTCGCGCCAGTTGTTGTTGTATCTCCGGTAGCAGTTACTATATAGCCAGAGGCTGCGGACGGATCACCAGGGGTAACGACGGTGGCCCCCCTGAATTGCCCCATGCCGGCATCAGCAGAACCGTCTATCCCATTATCAACAGCTTTGATAATTTCCAGTTCATCAGCCGTAAATTTAACAGTACAGGTTGGGTCCTTGCAGATTGCAATAATATTTCTTCCGAGTACAGTTCCAGTTGTATTTCCGAAATATGTATAGAAGGTCATGCCGCCAACAGCAACAGGTTGAGGCGGAGCGGTTGTCATGGTACTTTTAATTTCACCAGTAGCACCACTATAACCTGTGAATGTCTTAATTATACCCGTTTTCCCGCCATCGCCGGGTAGTCTGCCATTGCGGTCCAAGTAGGCCATGGCCAGATTTCGCCACGTGCTGGCAGCAGATGCAACCTGTTTAGCCCGGGAGTTAAGAATCAGGTCCTGGCCCTTGATAATGGCGCCGATGATGATACCGATGATAACGAGTACGATCGCCATTTCTACCAGCGAAAAGCCTTTGCTGTTTCTGAGTCTGGCCAACATGGCCGATTTTTTCAGCGTATCCATGGATTCCATTTTCAGCTCCTTTTATGGTTGAAATGACATTAAAACTGACGCTTGCAGTTTTAATATACTATGTAACTAACAGTTCGTCAAGATAACGTGTAATAATATAGGCACTTGAACGATTATTCTACTCTTCCAACCTCGAAACTCTGTCTTTTGCCTCCTTTTTCAGT
>Ga0209430_1001248_pt1 | contig 19665 bp, 22 predicted proteins | sample BarGraIncub1133A_FD_184504 | JGI IMG/M metagenome (GOLD analysis project Ga0209430, IMG submission 184504) | Arctic peat soil microbial communities from Barrow, Alaska - Barrow Graham LP Incubations 11-33A (SPAdes) (version 2) | ecosystem: Environmental > Terrestrial > Soil > Wetlands > Peat... | reverse complement strand
TTCCTGTAGTTTTCCAAAATCTTATCACCTCTTGTTTAGTGTTCCACAAGAAGTTTTCTTTAAACTCTCAGGAGGTTGACCTAAAGGTTTCGCCTTAAGGCGAGGGTTTTGACCCCATTATACTGACGATAATAAATAGACCAAATTATAACAATTTCAGTCTCACACAAACATTTATATGAGTTAACCAGACTATCAAGCCAAACCAATTACCCTTTCCATTTAATTGTATATATTATAGCAACTTGTATAATTAGTAAAAGATTGGGCTATCCGTAAAATCTGTGGACAGCCCAATCTTTGACTTTTATATAGGTAATAGCCTATAAATTCTCCGTTTATGTATTATTTATTTTTATAATGTCTAAATCTTAAATTTACTAACAGCCTCCTTTAGCTTACCCGCACTTCCAATACTAATTTGCATTTGCTTTTGAACTTCATTTACTTTCGTCACTATGGTAGTGGTTCTTTCAGCAATACTCTGAGTTCCAGAAGATCCCTCTCTTACATTCCTTGCCACTTCGCTTATTGATTTTATAATTCCCTCTATAGATGCCGTCAATTCTTCAGCTGTTGCACTGAAATCCGTTACAAGATTATCTACGAATTCTGCATCGTTATTATATAAATCTCCAGTATTCAGCATATTGTTATAATCAGACTTTACTGTTGAATCTATAAAATTCATTACTACTCTTGAGTTGTAGGTTAAATTCCCTACAGACACAACAACTTCCTTAGTAATCTTTTGTATCTCATTAACCGTTTCTTTAGAATTCTCAGCCAACTTCCTAATTTCATCAGCGACCACTGCAAAACCCTTACCGGCTTCCCCTGCCCTAGCAGCCTCTATAGCAGCATTTAAAGCAAGGAGATTGGTCTGCGATGAAATTTGTAAAATTGCATTTGAAAGAATAGGAATTTGTTCAACGGCCTTGGATTGCTGTAGAGCTATTTCCAAATTTATTTTAGTTTCTTCATACATTTGATTTGCTGTTTGCTGTGATACAATAATATTATTTTTCAATTCATTTGCCCGTCGACTTATTTCACCTGCAGCCACTGAACCTTCCTGAGCCTTTTGTGCCATAGCTTCAATAGCAGTTTCAATTTCAATTGTGGATACATTTACTTGTTCAGCTGCAGTTGACGTTTCTTCCATACCAGAGGATAACTCCTCCACCGTTGCAGAGGTATCCTCTATATTCTCATTTAATTCAACCAGGCGCTCTGATACAGTTACTGCTGTCGCTTCAACACTTTTGTAACAAGCATTTACCTCCGTCATAATCAAGCGGAAATTAGTCAAGAACTTATTTACACTTAGTGCCAGGTCACCTATTTCATCTCTTGAATGAATATCAATTTGCTGGGTTAGGTCACCGCCTTTTTCTGCCAACGTCCGTAATTTTTCGTTAAGCTTACCTATAGGTCTTATTATAGAAAGTAAAATAATCACTGTCATAAAAATACCAAAGAGAGCTATTAAAGTTATAGTAGCAATAAGAAAAATTTTTGCTTGATTATAACGCAACACACCTTCACTGCTAGCCTTACTCGCATTTTCATTATTGTACTTCACTAAAGCCAACAAGTTCTCTGATGAAGCATTAAATGCTTCAAGAGACTCGCTCATCAAAGATGAAGCATCTTCAATTCTCTGGCCCCTACTAATTACAATAACCTTTTCATGTATGTTCAGGTATTTTTCCCAATCAGCTTTAAAAGCCCCAAACAACTTCCTACTCTCATCATCTTGTATTGAAGTTTCATATGTATCCATGATTTGTGCTATATCGCTTTTCATGGAATTTATTTCTTTTTCTTTGGTATCCATACTTTTGTTGTCTTTTGCTATAATATGTTCATATTCGTTAATTCTTAACTTATGAATAGCAGTATTTAAAGAATGAGCTTGTTCTATTTTTGGAATCCATTTAGTTTCCATTATAATAGATTGATTATTTACTTTACTAAGCGTTTTCACTGAATAAATTCCAAGTCCTAATATTGTGAGAATTATTAAACTAAATGCTAATATTAATTTTGCTTTAATTGTGAATCTCAAAATAAATGCCCTCCTTATTAATTGAAAATTTGAACAAAACAGCATTTGTGGGGTACAGATATGTATTAAAATCGTAATAAGTACAGAAGTAAATCTATCTATTTTTGACTACTGAATTTTCACCTTAAGATAGCCCATTAAGATCTATTTCCAGAAAACTTGTTACTTCTTTCTCCCAGCGCTGTTTCACAAACGCTACATGGTCTGGGTGTGCTGTGTAGAAATCATATTCATCTCTTCCTGAAAATTCCATAGAAAAGCCAAATTGATATTCATTCTTAGCACTAATTTGATTTAATACCTCAAAATTTTCAACTGAAGGGATTACACTTAAAATCGCTTTACCATCAAGCAAGAATTTTTCTGTTTCGGGTGAATTTTGATTGTGTTTCAGACAAAACACAACCATATGCCTTATTCTTTTTCCAGTCATATACCGCGCTCCTTCTAGATTATATTTGATTTAAGCACACATCAAGAAATATGATCTTTTCAACAGTAAAAAAATCACAAACTTGTATTGATGCAAATACATAGTAGTGTACAAAGAAAGTGCAGAACTCCTACTATACTTTTAATTCCTCTTTAACACAAATTTAAATTTATTTCTGTCGCCTCTATATTTTGCTTTGGAAAATTCTACAGGAGTATCTTCAGCCGAATACACAATACTCTCAAAATATTGTATTGCAGCACCTTTTTCAATTTTCAAAATTTTAGCTTCTGCTTCGTTAGCTATAAAAGACTCAACATGTCTTACAGCTTTACAAATAACAAAGCCATATTCTTTTTCCATTATTTCATATAATGATATTTCTTCAAGCTTTTGGTTAAGAATATTAGAAAAAATATAATATGGCAAATAAGTAACAACAAATACTATGGGTTCCTCATTTGCAAATCTTAGTCTTTCAAGCACAATAACCTTACTATTTTGAGGGATTTGCAAAGCCTTACTAATTTCCTCGTTACTATCGATAACATCAATATTCAAAATCTTAGTTGATGGAATGTAATTTTTTTTATGCATTTCATTATTAAAACTATCTAAATTTTGCATGAAATCTTGATCAATCTTAGGCTTTGTGATGAATGTGCCTTTACTCTTGACTCTATACAAATAACCCTCAACTACTAATTCCTTTATCGCTTGTCTTACAGTTGGGCGGCTAATATCAAAATATATACTAATTTCAACTTCTGTTGGTATTGGCTCATCAAATTTATCCGAATGTTGCTTTATGTATCTAAGTAAAATATTTTTTAACTGATAATAAAGTGGTATAGGTATTCTCTTATCTAGTTCTTCACCTTCTGGAAACAACATTGTAGTAACTCCTTATTTGTTCTTATGTAATTACATCATATATCTAATCATTGATTTTGTCTAGTAGTTATTAACTCAAAATACTTCAACAGAATCTTTTCTAACTTCACTGAATACACATATATAAGGTAACTTAATTTGTCTTCATTTCATAGCATGAATATAGAAACAAAACTGAGGAATAAATCTTTGAATAAATCTACTTATACAAAAAATATATTTGATATTTTTCTTTGCTTTCTTATATATTCATTTTTGGGTTGGGTTATTGAGACGATTTATATATCTATTTATTATGGTCATCTCACAAAAAGAGGATTTCTATTAGAACCTCTTACGTGCGTATCACGGATTTTATTGCAAGGAGTAGAACATATAGAGAATGTGACTTCAAAGGTTGTTTATTATATAAGACATTAACATTTATTCCCAATATTTCCAAATATCAGGTTGGTGGCCTACAGTAGCTTTTCGTCCATTTCTAACAATTGGTGAATTATACAGCTTAGGATTTTTGAAAAGTGCCTCTTCTGCTACTTTCCCAACACCTAGGTTCTGCATATTTAGCTTTATGTAATCCTTGCTGTTCATATTTATTAAGTCTTTAATCCCCACAGCTACCTTTACACTGTCAAACTCACCTTTGCTCAGTCCATATTTAATAAGGTCAATATATTGGTAGTTTATTTTTCTCTCTTTAAAATATCTCTCGGCTTTTTGCGTTTCAAAGCCCTTTATTCCAAAAATTTGTATATTCATAATTAACCTTCCTAATATCCATCTGATAATTCTTTAAGTGCATTATTGCTTGCTCTATAAAGCGTCCATTCCTCCATTGGGACTGCCCCCATTTTTTTATAGAACGTTATTGATGGCTCATTCCAATCCAAACACGACCACTCAAGTCGGCCACATTTTCTCTCTAATGCAAGTTTTGCCAAGAAAGATATCATTATTTTTCCGATACCTTTTCCTCTCATTTCAGGCTTCACATACAAATCTTCCAGATATATTCCAGACTGTCCCCGAAAGGTTGAGAAGTTGTGAAAGAATAATGCAAAGCCGACAGGCTTACCCGCATATTCTCCAATGATTACTTCGGCAGCCCGCCTATCAAATAAGGCTTCTCTTAGTACCTCTTCCGTTGCAACTACATCATTTATCATATTTTCATATTCAGCCAGTTCTTTTATGAAACCAAGAATCAATGTAACGTCCTCTACTTCTGCAAAACGAAGCTTAAAATTTTCAAGTCTTGTATTTATTTTATCTGTCATATGTATGTACTCCATCTTTCTAATTTTTTTTCAAATTTAATTGCATTAGCAGGACTGGTTGAAGGTAGTCTATAGCTGAGTATATTTGTATCACTAAGCGTCTTGCTCACAAATCTCTTAAAGAGTTTTTCTGCAGGCTCTCCATTAAAATATATCACCTCTATATTGGGATATTGTTTGAACAGTCTTTTAAAATCGTTAGAAATTGGTTTTTTTATATTGCTATCACTGCTACCTTCTCTATCACATGATTTGAGAACATCCCATAAGGCTATATGCTGTTGCAGTAAAAACGCCTTCTTCTGTGCATAATCGTCAGCTACCTCTTGATGAAATAATGCGTATACTATTTTCCAGAAGGCATTTCTCTCATGTCCATAATACTCTTGTTTTTCGAGAGATTTGACTCCTGGCATTGTGCCCAAGATCAATATTTTACAGTTTTTGTCTATAACTGGCTCAAATGAACTAATCACGCCATCCTCCAAAATTATTTATCACTTTAGTTATGAGTATAACTCTAAATATATTATAACAAAAGCAACCTCATATATGAATATTTAAAATTAATATCCAAATACAAGATTGCTTTTAAATAATTACCCCATAATCCAATGATATAAATTGTAAAGAGCAGCAATAGCTATCCATAGTATGCCGGGTATTAAAACCACAAGTACCAGCCATGTTAGTATTCTCTGATTCTTCTTATATTTTTCGTTTGAATCCACAGCATATTCCTCAGCAGAAGCTTGTGGATCTTCTTCAACTAATTCTGTTTTGATTTCAATAATGTCCTTTGCATTTTCCAGAGACTTTGACGGCACATATATATCTACGCCAAAATTTGTTGACCCCATGTAAATATCTAGATATCCATCAACTCCTCTGAACTTCTTGAGCATCGGAATTCCATTTGACTCCAAAAGTCCTTCAATCATTCCAGCTTCAATGCTGTTAGCAGCTGTAGTTAAATAAGCCTCTTTATCATAATCCTGGCTTTCTTCAACTGTCACCTCATCCAATTGCTCTACTAATTCAATCTCACAATCCTTGCAAATTTTAATCCCTTGCTCATACTCAGATCTACATTTCGGACACCAAGGCATATTCATTCCTCCAATTCATTTTGGGGATGGTTATTTTCTTGTTCTATCCATATTATACCATGTAAGTTGAGTTTTAAAAACAAGCAGCTACTTTCTTCCTGTAATTTTATATTTATCGTTTGAAATTAGCACTCAACAAATGCTTATACATTAAATCCCTTTCACTTTGTACAAAACTAACTAATTGAGCTTCTGCAGCATACATAGTAACTTTGTCCCTGTGTATAATCTGTATGGCATACTCATTTCTCCCAAAATTTATTGCTTTTCTAATCACAGTTCCATCGTATATTGACACACTAATGTAGGTAGATTATACCCTTATTAAGTATATACTAATAAGCCCTCCTTGACTTAAAATGTGGAGATTTTTTCAATAAATCCCTCAGAGCTTGGGTTGTTAACACCAGTATAATATGATATTGTTTTCTCGAGAAGTTGTATAAGCGTAGACCTGTGAATAACGCTGGAACATAACTGATAATTACCTATTAAGAGTTGCCTAATAGTAATCACATTTGGAGGAGATCATGCAAAAAGAGAACTTAGTGCTACGACATTACAATAAACTCAAACCAATAAATTGTACAGTGATAAGCGGAGATACCAATAAAATATTTACTGTTAAATTAGATGATATTGAGAGCAATGGGGCTGAAATTATAAAAGGGGACCCAGTATTGATAGGGATATTGAACAACGATGATACCCTACTGATTAATGGCGGTAGCGTGCTTGGAGCTACACCACAACAAGATAAGTATATTATATGTTCTAACGATGCGGTGAATATGGCTAAAGAATCAGATAAAAGACAGTTTGAGAGATATCCGACTTCCCTGCTTGGCGACATTAAGTTGAAAAATACAAATAAAAGGGAACCCGCATGTATAAAAGATTTTAGTAGTGCAGGTATGTGTATTTATTCTACTGAAAACTTTAGTGTAAATGATATTGTAGAGGTTCGTATATACCTTAGTATTATATGGGGAATAGTATTACCTGTGATTAAAATGGAGAAAATAGTAAATAAAACGATTAGTAGTGCAGTTGATATAAAGTAACAATAAAAAAGGAGATAGCTAAATATGAATGAGACATTAAAAACCATTTTAACTAGAAGAAGCATAAGAAAGTATGAAGAGAAGCAGATCAAGGATGAAGAATTACAGAATATCCTTGAAGCTGGAAAATTTGCACCAAGCGCTATGAACCAGCAGTCATGGCATTTTACTGTCATACAGAACAAGGAAATGCTACAAAATCTTAATGAAACCTGCAAGACTGCTTTTATGAAATCAGGCAACAAGGGCTTTGAGGACATGGCTAAATCTGAAAACTTCAGTATTTTCTATAATGCTCCCACCTTCATCATTGTTTCCGGTGACCAAAAAGCCATTGCACCGCAATGTGACGGCAGTCTAGCAATAGAAAATATGTTTATTGCTGCAGAATCTTTAGCGATTGGCTCCTGCTGGATTCATGCGATGAGTTTCTTGTTTTCCACTCAAGAAGGGAAGACTCTTTTGAAAGACTTAGGCATTCCTGAAGGTTATGTTCCTGTTGGTTCAGGTGCTTTCGGTTATAAAGGCGTCGAGCAGCAGCCTTCTCCCGCACCAAGAAAAGAGAGTACGGTAAATATCATTAAATAATCTGGCTTCACAATAGTATAAACAAAAGCACTATTCAATGCTCTTTTGCATATGAAATGGTGCTTTCTTTTTATACCATCACCAAATAAGTGAAATAAATATAATAAAAAGGAGTCCAGTCTGGAAAAATTAACTGCTTAAAAAAGTGACGTTACAAGAAGTATCATCGATAAGCTAACTAAAATAGTAATTGTAGTCCAACCTATGATATTTGTAAACCTCTTGTTTATATATTCGCCCATTACATCCTTTTTGTTTATAATAAGCATCATACAGATGAGCACAGCAGGAAGCAATATACCATTTATTTCTTGGGATAGTAAAGATATTTTAACAAGTGGTGCATTTGGAATCAAAATAATTCCAGCACCTATTGCAATAATAGCTGTATACAGCCAATAAAATTGCGGTGCTTCCTTCCAGGTCTTGTCAATCCCCGCCTCAAAGCCGAAAGCTTCACAAACGTAGAAGGCTGTCGCAACAGGCAAAATAACAGCAGCAAAGATTGAAGCAACAAACAACCCAAATGCAAAAACCTGTGATGCTAATTCTCCCGCAAAAGGTTTAAGTGCTTGTGCTGCATCCTTTGCATCATTGATTTGCACACCATTTGTGTGTAGTGTGGAGGCACACGCTACCATAATAAAAAATGCAACAACTACAGTAGTAGCACAACCTATAAAAACATCCAATAAAGTATATTTATAATCCTTTAGTTTTAAACCCTTTTCAATAACAGCAGACTGCATGTAAAACTGCATCCATGGAGCAATTGTCGTACCAATTATAGTAATTATCATAGTAATATACTCAAAATCAAACTGCATATGCGGCTTAATTAATGCATTTCCGACTTCTCCCCAGTTTGGGTGTCCCATCATTGCCGAAACTATATAGGAAAGCAGAGCCACACTAAATACTAGAAAGATCTTTTCTGCCACGCGGTAAGTGCCTTTAACAACAAGTGCCCAAACTGCTATGGCTACAAGAGGTACTGAAATGTATTTACTGACTCCAAAAATCTGCATACTTCCAGCAACACCTGCAAATTCGGTCGTAGTATTCAGTATATCTGCAAGCAAAAGTCCGACAAATATAAAGAAGGTTACTTTAACACCAGCATTTTCCCTAATCAAGTCTGCAAGCCCTTTACCAGTAACAATACCCATTCTTGCATTCATTTCCTGAACAATCAGCAGCACTATAAAAGCCGGTATAAGTACCCACAACAGTTCATATCCATATCTTGCCCCAGCTACAGAATAGGTTGTGATACCTCCAACATCATTATCAACGCTGCCGGTAATTATTCCTGGTCCCAGTATCGCGAGAAAAATCATAAGATTTCTTAAAAACCTTGATTTTTTAGCTTTTGTCGTCATTAGTATCACCCCCTATGTTCTCTTTCTTCTGTTTTTAAGAAGATTGTGCACAACATCGTTGATTATTACCACACCTATCATCTCTTCTTCAGAATTCACAACCGGAATAGCAAGAAGGCTATACTTTGTTATAATCTCATTAAGTGATTCTATATTATCCTCATCCAATACATAAAGGATTTTGGAATTCATAATCTGATTAAGTTTGGTTTCAGGTTCTGAAACAACAATATCCCTGAGAGAAACTGTTGCCACTAGCTTACCGAAGGAATTAACAATGTACAAGTAGTATATAGTATCAGATTCTGGTTTCAACCTTCTAAGCTCCTTTATTGTATGCTCCACCGTTTCATTTTCATTAAATGAAATATAATCTGTGGTCATTATGCTACCAACAGATTTTTCAGAATACCCCATCAGTTCCCTGATGTCATCGGACGCCTCTTCTTCCATTTCTTTCAGAAGTTCTTCCACTTTATCTTCTCTAAGTTCATCAAGTATATCTGCCGCTTCATCTGCAGGCATCTTCTCAAGTAAGTCAGCAGCCTTATCTAGTGGTAAGTTTTCAAGAACACTCTTCTGGATTCCAGGTTCAAGTTCCTCAAGAACATCTGCTGCTTTTTCTTCATCCATTGAGGATAAAACAGCAATTTGGGTATCTCTATCCATATCCTCTATTATATCTGCCAAATCTGATGGGTGCAGCTTCTCAAGATTTGAATAATCCTTGGACAATCTTATCCCCGCATGTCCAAAGCCAATAGTTTCCACGTCATCCCAAAGTATTAAATGGCTGGGCAACGCTATTCCAATGGGTTTTAACATCTCTTTTAAAGGCTTTGCTACGCCAAGTCTTCTGAGAAGACCTTCAACTCCAACATCAGCAGCAATCAGATATGTCTCGTTGGCTAGAATTGCAAGCTTCAAATCATTGACCCTTACAAGTTTTCTTCCATCCATATCTATAATTTGCATATCAAGAATGTTCTTTGTTAAATAAAAATTCTTTTTTTCATCCTGCTTATACTCATTCAGTTCCGAACATTCAAGTCTGTATTGCCCTTTGATTTTTTCAATAGTAAAACATGAAAAATCGACTGTAATTACTCCTTTTGAAGTACTTAACATAACCGCTACTATCTTGGGTCTTACGAAATCCACATCTGCAATCAAATCTTTTAACTTCCCGATTGTGCCTCCTGACTGGGCATAAACTTTATTCCCAATAATTCGGCTGAAATAAAAAGTTGATACTAAAGCCATAGTTATCCCTCCAAGTTTTGATTTTTATTTGGAAGGATACCAAAACCATATATGTAAAATAAATATTATATGCTTTAAGTAATTAAATCCTTCCGTATTAATAATTTATAAATTCTACTACCTTCAGGATCGCCGTCCATTAAACCATCCCCTTTTTAAAAATAAACTATGTAAATAAAAAACCTTCACCTGCTCACGAACGCAGGTAAAGGCATATTAATCCCTAGTACTTCGTTCGAGCTTTGGCACTGTAAGGCTTGAAATTGCATTAAGTAATGCCTTGTTTTTCGGCAAAACCTGCTAACCAGTTAGAAGTGTCTCCACTCTTTCACGGCAGCAATCCATATCCTTATAGTAACCTCACCTACCGAGGCATATAATAATTTTGTATATTGCAGCAATGCAATAATTATCATCATAGTAGTATATTCTATTGATCTTCAAAATGTCAACGATTTATATAAAATGCATACGATTTTAAATGCTGACAATATAGTCTAAAGTGAACACTAAAAACGCACATTATTCCTAGAGATATTGCTTGTAAAATTTAAGCCTGACAGTATCCCGTCAGGCACTAAACTAACTATGAATATTTTGTGCACCTTTTTCCTGTAATGTTTCCCTAATAAACTCTTTCTTATTATCTTCACATTTTATTAAAATTACTGTATTACCCGATTTAACAACACTTTTGATTTCCTTTTCCTCTTTTTCAGGAATTTCCCAACTGTTTAATATTCCATTTAGCCCACTGCCAAAAACTCCATCAAGAGTACCCGGAATTGGTCCTACTGCAACTACCGAACCACTTCCAGCCATAAAAGAACCACCTGACATTCCAGCGAATCCCCCTAAAACTCCGTAATTAAATACGCCTGCCATATCGTCTGTACTACTTCTCATATTCCCTGTTTCATTGGAGTCTTCTTGATTATTGTGACCTATTATCGAAATTTCACCTTTAAATCCACCATTGCGGAGGTATTCCTCTGCTTCTATTGCTGGTCCTCTGCTAATAAAATATCCTGTAATAATTTCCATATAAATCGCTCCTCTTGTACTATCATAAATTTTTATTTACAATTAACATTGGCTCATCTTGAATAACCATCTGTTTTTATTATTACCAGCTTTTTTTATAAAATAGCAGGTGTAATTTTCCTGTTTTTTTGTTAGTTGGTCATTTTGCCTCTGAATAATATTTTCTCTCAGAAACATTAATCTGATTTGTTAGAGCCACCATGTTCATGAAAAAGAATTCTGTACTTGACTATATAAAAATAAAAATGATGAAGTTCCAGAATTATTAACTGAAACTCCATCATTTTTAAATCCCCTATTTAAAAGCTCTCTATTTAACCTTCCCTGTTCTATTTTATTGAATACTCTAGCAGTAACCTTTCCTTCATCTCCCATAGGGCCTTTGACATATCAACATAATATTTGTGTGGGTTTTCAAACCTTTTGACCTCATCCCATAGCGTATCCATCTGCTCTTTGCAATAGTTCTTGATATATTTCAATTGGGGACTTTCATATACACAAATTCCTTTATCAAAAAGCCTAATCAAAAGCTTTTTAGTATAAAAATTGGCTACGGTCTTTCTCTTCCAGGTATACTCAGGATCAAATAATTCGTAAGGCTTGTTCTCATCTATAGTTTCATCGTTAGTAGTGAGCACATCCGCTATAGCCTTTCCAGTCTCTTTGTCAAATAGCCTCCAAACCTGTTTGAATCCAGGATTGGTTATTTTGCCTACATTTTCGCTAAGCTTTATCTTTGATACTATTTCGCCACTTTCTTCAACAGCCACCAGCTTGTATACCCCACCAAATACAGGTTCTGATTTAGAAGTAATTAAGCGCTCACCAACACCAAATGAATCCACTTGTGCACCTTGCGAAATAATATCCTGGATGATAAATTCATCAAGCGAATTAGATGCAACAATCTTGCAATCATGAAAACCTGCTTCATCTAGCATCTTTCTGGCTGCCTTTGACAGGTAAGTAATATCCCCAGAGTCTATTCTTATTCCTTTTGGTCTGTAACCTTTTGGAACTACCTCTTCGTTGAATGCTTTTATTGCATTGGGAACACCAGATTTTAATACATTATAGGTGTCTACAAGCAAAGTACAATCACCGGGATACGTTCTTGCATAAGCGCGAAATGACGCCAGTTCGGTTGGGAACATCTGTATCCAGCTGTGAGCCATTGTGCCAATAGCCGGAATGCCAAATTCCTCCTCTGCAATGGTACACGCAGTTCCTATACATCCTCCGATGTATGCCGCCCTTGCTCCATAGATAGCTCCATCATACCCTTGGGCCCTCCTGGATCCGAACTCCATAACATCCCTTCCCAGTGCTGCTCTGACTATTCGGTTTGCCTTTGTAGCAATCAAGCTCTGATGATTTATTGTTAGCAGTACCATAGTTTCAACAAACTGCGCTTCAATGACAGGTCCCCTAACCATTACTACTGGTTCATTGGGAAATATTGGAGTTCCTTCAGGTATAGCCCAAACATCACAGCTAAACTTGAAGGTTTTAATGTACTTTAAAAAATCTTCACTGAACAACTTTTTACTGCGTAAATATTCAATGTCCCTATCATCAAAACTAATGTTTTTCAAGTACTGTATTAGCTGCTCAACTCCAGCCATTATTGCAAAGCCTCCATCGTCAGGAACCTTTCTAAAAAACATATCAAAATAAGCAATTTTATCTTCTAAGCCTTCCTGTAAATACCCATTTGCCATAGTTAATTCATAAAAATCAGTCAGCATTGTTAAATTCATCTTATCCATTATTCTGCCTCCTTTTATAGACATAAGTTTATTCCATCTAAATTTCAATCGCCTTAACAACCTCAAATCCATTAGTTAACAATCTCATATTGGTCTTCTCCTCTTACTCATTAGCATTTGTCCAATTTGAATTAAACCTGAATAGCTTCGATGGTCTATGACCTGCATCCTTGGTATACTCATTCGTTTCAATAACCATGTCTGCAGTTTTCCTTCTGAAGTTGGCTTTTAAAAGTTCCGTATCTAGAATGACTTCATATACTTGCTGAAGTTCAGTTAGAGCAAATAGTTCCGGCATAAGGTTAAATGCTATATCTGAGTACTCGATTTTTCTTCGGAGCCTTTCAATTCCATACTCTATGATTTTTGCATGATCAAAAGCAATTCCACTCGATTCAACAACTTCTCTTTCTGTTTTAGTTAATTTACCTTCAACGATCTTTATTATCTTTATAATTGCAGAAAGGCAATCTTCTTCGTTTGACAAACTCAATCTGAACAATCGTTGCAGAATATAACCTTCTTCAGTTACAGTCTTTTGCTCCTGGTACAATTTGCATGAAACGGTAAACCATTTTGCATCATCTGCATCATCACTAGCCTTAATATCAAGTGCCCCACTGTCAACTAGTGACATATAGGAAGCACTTATTACCCTTGTTCGCGGATCTCTGGCTACAGTTCCCCATGTATAAAGTTGCTCCATATATATATCGTCTATGTTGGTTTCCTCTTTCAATTCCCTTAAAGCTGCTTCATCTAAGCTCTCATCCATTTTTACAAAACCACCTGGGAGAGCCCATTGGCCAAGGTATGGATGGTCTCCCCTTTTAATCATTAATAGCCTTAATGATTTTTCAGGCAGCTTCCTGTAATTTTTCTTTTCTTCATTAGTTACACTAAAAATAAGCATATCTACTGTTACTGATGCTCTCTGATATTTACTTCCATCATAGGTTGATAAAAATTGCTCCACAGTGAGTCCCTGCTTATTTATCACGTTAATTTTACTCATTATCATTATCATCATCCTCAGTTTATCGTTTGCAATATGATATTATCAATATGTTAATATCACTTTATTACTATATATATTTTCTGTCAATATTTTTTTGTTATTAATTTTAAAAATTCCATTATGAATTATAATTTAACTGAAGCAGCGATTAAGGAAAGTTGGTCCACCTTTAAAAGAACAAGGTGGATGCTGTATCCACTTTCTAAATAATGTCATTTAGGTACTCAAAAAGGTTTACGACTGCATACCTAAGATGTTAATATTACGTATACAGATATAACCCTTTATATACCTTTTGGAGGTACTTTAATTATGAAAAATAAATATAAACTGTTGATAGGAACTTTAGTAGCTGTAATTCTTATTGTTTTATTAACTATGGTGTGCATCTTTACTAACGACAAGATTAGTGTCAGTGTTTCTAATAATTCTACATATATTAAAGCAAATATCAACGATAGTACTTCCTTAGGGGATAGTAATATACTAAATGAAGATGATCCTGTTCCAGGTATATCAAAAGATGACTTTAAAGCGGCATTGACATGGGATGCAAATATTTATGAAGACGGTTTTTTAAGAAACTATATTGTGAAGGATAACAGATATTTTTACCAATTTTCTAAGGATGGGATTATCATAACTTTTCCGATTGATGGTGAAAATACTTTTACTATTACAAGTGGAGAAAAGCGGGCTGTATTTCCTTGGAAGAATACCTATTATCCTGGGAGTAGCTATTGGATGACAGCAGACCTTGTGGATATAACAGGCGATGGAAGTAAAGATCTTTGTGTATCGATAAGTCATGGTGGAGGCACAGGCACTACAGTATCTGTAATACATGTTGTGGATCTAACCAATATGCAGGAAATTCCCATACTGGATCAAAATGATGCCTTCATATTAAAGGATGCTACAACAATTATGGATTTTCTGACGATAGAAAAAACTCCACAAAGAAGTTACTCCATTATGTCGGTGGGCTTATCTGATGATTTTATCATCACTGTTAAAATCGCTATTGTAAATTATAAGGAATCTCCTGGCGGCGTTGTTGTAGGTTGGGTAAACGGTGAATACATTTACACTGGGGATGGATTTACGTTAACTCATTTAAAATTTGCGCCAGAAGAATAGTATACCGCAGAAATATACAGGGGTGAAATATTCGATTCATTAATATCGCTGCACCCAGGTAAGGTTGGTTTCAACCGTATATTTTGATTAAAACCTTTAAACTTGCTTGCAATGTGCTTAGAGCTCACTTTTGTAACGATATTATTTTAATTTCTCCAGCCTCGACATCGATAGTCTCTTCTAACTTATTGATTTTCAGTTTTATAACCTGCTCGCTTCTGTTAATAACTATACAGGAACAAAGTTTATCCTCTTCACGATTATGGAACTTTATTATTTCAACTTTTTTTGGAAGATCAAATACCTCTAGTCCTGATTGAATAGCATACTCCCGGATAAGTTCTTTTGATAATTCTTCATCTGGAATTCCTGCAAAATAAACTATTTTTCCTTTTCCTAAAGTCTTTTCAAAAGTAATTGGGTTGTTTGAATTCATTTTAGGTAACACTACATTGACTAAGCTTTTTATGTTCTGATCCACTAATGAAAATTTGTTGAAAAACCCATGCATTGTGTATTCTTTACCAGTTAATGTAGAACTAACTTTGGCTTCCTTGCAAATATTTGTAAAGAGAATTTTATCACGTTTAATTCCAAGAAGCTCATCTATTTCTTTATATAGTTCGTTACTCAAGCGCCAGTTATCTGATGTTTTTTGCATGAAATCCCCTGTTATAATAGCTGTTCCACCCGAGTTAATATACTCTCTAATTTTTTTAACCCCTTCTGTTGATGCATACATATAAAGTGGAATAATGACTATATCATAGTTACCTATATCTTCAAAGTCACGAATAAAATCTATGCCAAGACCAAGTTCAAAAGTAGGTTTATAGAATATATTGTAGACTTCCTTTTGATAATTTATATTACCGAACATATGATTTGTATAATACATCATCGAAGATTCATATGAATAAAGTAGGTTCTTTCTCAAGTTAGGATATGTGTTATGTGCGACTCTTCTGATTTTCTGGATATAAAAGAATATTCCAGAGAATTGGGAGAAGTGATATATCCAAATGTGAGAAAGAACCATAAAGTAGTGCTATCGGATTTTTTATTTTTAAATTCAATAAATTATGGGTATTTTCTTTAATCCACTTGTTGGTCTCCTTTAAAATTTCATAGGTCTCGCCCGTTGTCCCATCATTGTCAACTACTCCTCCACAGGAATCCTGTTCACATCCGTAATTAATCTGTCTCCAACTAAAATAACAAACAAGTTCTGCACCCTTGGCAAAAGCTTGTATCGTCTGATGCATGATTTCTTTCTGGTTTAATCCATATTCTGTTAATCCACAATTTTGCTCAAGCACCCAGTAATTTCTATCCTTTTTTATTGATCTGTAGAAATCATGATGATATGCTGCCAGGGAAGGCTCCAGATCATAATTATCAAAGCTGACAACATCTAAATTTTTATCCATTCTATGATCATATTTATCTGTCCAAAATAGAGTAAACCGATTAGTAGTTATTGGCACATTTTTAATATACTCCTTTAAGATACCTACTTGAAAATAAAGAAAGTCTTTCATGGAATCTGAGTAAAACTGCAAATAGTCTTTTTTAAAAGAGGGATTGTAGAATTTTACATTATGCCCTATAGGTACTGGAATCTGATTCCAATCTGTAAACTCGAAACTAAAAAAGGTACCTCCCCACCTGCTATTTAACTCCTGAAGGCTTTCATATTTTGACTTAAGCCATAGTATAAACGCTGATTTACAGGAATCACAGCAGCAGATAAATTCTTCTCCACCAAGTTCATTGTCAATTTGCCACCCCATAATAGATTTGTTTTCCGAATAGTGCTCGGCCATTTTCCTTACAATTCTTTGAGTGTAGTGACGGAAATTAATATTATTAAAGCAATAGTGTCTTCTTTGGCCAGGTCCGAATGTCTTTCCTTCTTCCGTTACAGGCAATATATCTGGGTGTTTTGCACTTATCCATGGCATTGGTGATGCTGTGGGGGTACACATAATGATTTTTATACCAAAGCTTTCGAATACTCCCATAGCTTCATCCATCCATGTAAAATCAAAGATACCATCTTCAGTTTCAAATTTACTCCAGGCGAACTCTCCCGTTCTAATAAACGAGAATCCCGCTTCCCGCATAAGCTTTGCATCCACTGACCATCTATTCTTTTCCCATCTTTCAGGATAATAAGACGAGCCCAGCATCGCTATATTTCCAGTATTATTCATTTCAGTCCTCCACAATAATCTTGCTGATTTTTTCACCTTATTAAAAATTCACCTTGTCTAAATTCTTCTTATGTATATAGCTTATATTATAGCTGTGATAATAGGTTTATTAAATTCAATATCTTTAGCACAACTTACGAAATCTTTAGAATATAAAAAACTGCAACTATTTTATTGTTAAAATAGTTGCAGTTCTCCAAAATTATTTTGCAAATATTATATTTTTGTCAAAGCTTTGTTCCAATTCCTTCTGTGCATTATCTAATGCCTGCTGTGCATTAATATTTGTATTCATAATATTGTAAGCTTGTCTTCGAAGTTCTTTTTCAATTACATCATCGTACTCACTATACTTGAGTTTTTTGTTTGATGAATCAAACCAGGTATAAAATTTCATAATGAGATTCTCTTCGAAATAGTCATCTTTAAGCTTTAACACTTCATCAGTATAGGCATTTTTATAAGCCGACATCTGATTTGTATTAATAACTGCCTCTGAGCCTTCTTTTGTCAATACAAAATTCACCCTTTTAGCTGCCATCAATTTGTTTTCCTTCTTTGATTTTTTGGGAATAACATAGCCATATCCACCTCTATAAAAAATTGTTCCTGGAGGTTTCATTACTCCCCATTTCCCTTTTCCGTTTTCATCTATACCCTTGATAAACTCACCATGCCAGTCTGCATAAGGATAAAACATCACATTTCCTTTTAAATAAGACTGATTTATTTCTATTCCCTGCACTTTTGCAATGTAACCCTTTTTTATCATGTCTTCAATTAGCTTAAAACGTGGCAACAGTCTATCTCTTAAGTGAATTGTATTTCCATCCATGTAATTTTTATCGCTTGCAATTAAAAACTCTTCTACAGACATTGTATCAGGGAAAAGATATTCCGAATTATTACTCATAGCTTTAATTCTGCTACCAAGCTCCATAAAGTCATCCCACGTCTTTAGGACTTTTTCCATTTCATCAGAATCAGAAGTATTCAGATACTTCATCGCAAGATCTTTTCTATACCAAATGCATCCAACACCAGTTGCAACAGGAACAACTATAAACTCCCCCTGTTTGTTTCGTATGGTAGATGATGCAGCTGAAAAAATATCTTTCTCATTAATCCCATATTGCGATAACTCGTCAAAAGCCCCTTTAAGGTTAAGCCACTTTCCCCACCAATATGATTCTGTCATTAAAATATCCGGCAGATCTGCTCCTCCTGCAAGTGCCACCTGAAACTTATTTTCATAGTCTGCCCAGGGAATCGGCACCACGTCTATTGTTACATTAGGTTCTTGGTCACTAAAAGCTTTGTTTATCTTCTCTTCACTGTCTTTATAATACGCCCATATTGTTAATTCGCTTGATATTGGCTGTGAAATTTGATTTTTTGTATTAAGGTTTGCCAGTGAACAGGAACAAAGTAAGCCTGAAATTAAAAAAACAATAATTAATAACATAGATTTGGTCTTCTTATGCATAATACATCTCCTAGACAAATTTACATTTTACATATTATATATTATACTAAAAGTGCCACTATTTTTCAAATAGAATCTTCGCTAATGTACCTCCCAGACAAGTTTTATAAAGGAGTAATTTTTTTATGATAAAATACTTATTGCGAATGAATATCAGAATGAAAATATTGATAAGTATGATAATCATCGTCTGCTTTAGTGTTTTAAGCACAACATTTATTGCATCTGCTATGATTTCAAAAATATTACAAAATAAAGTTGTTCTATATAATCAACTATTAGTAAATAAAACCCTAGAAAATGTTGAGTACAACCTTCTTGATATAAAAGAACTTTCAAAAAATATTTTTCTTGATGTAGAAATATTGGAGATATTAAATATCGCAAATGAAAAAGGCGAGTTAACCAGGAGTTCGCAGGATAAATTGGATAGCTTAATAAAAAAGTACCAGTTTACAAAGTCCTATATTACGGACATCTCCATTTTTAACGAAAAAAGTGAAACTTTGTATAATTTTGGTTATGACTATAAAAATAATTTTTTTGATCAAAATTGGTATAAAGACTACTTCAAAGTATCAACCGATATTTACTTTTCTGGCATTCATGAGTCAATCATTAGAGGTACAGGTTCAGCAGGCATAGAAACCTTTACATTTTTCAAAAAAATATATGATCTTGTTGATCCTTCCCTTTATTTAGGCACACTTTCTATTGAACTTGATGCCAGGATTATAAGTAACTCTATGACGCAACTCAACTCAAACAATAAGTGGATGACTTATATATGATTTTGCTCCGAAAACTTATTTTTAAAAATTCTATTAAGCACGCCATATTTTATTTTACATTATATGGGTGAATTAATGATGTTATGGATGACCTTTATACTATTATTTTCATTATTC
>Ga0209430_1001247_pt1 | contig 19667 bp, 15 predicted proteins | sample BarGraIncub1133A_FD_184504 | JGI IMG/M metagenome (GOLD analysis project Ga0209430, IMG submission 184504) | Arctic peat soil microbial communities from Barrow, Alaska - Barrow Graham LP Incubations 11-33A (SPAdes) (version 2) | ecosystem: Environmental > Terrestrial > Soil > Wetlands > Peat... | reverse complement strand
CGGTTCCAAGGAATGGATAGCGGTGGGCGGCTCACCCTTTCCGCACAGGATTTCCACCTGCTATATCTTAGGCGCTTTCTTGGCGCTCCACTATTCATTATACAGTAAGTTAGACTAATCCTGTTGAGCCAAATCCGCCGCCCCTATCAGTTCCTATGCTTTTAACAGAAGCAACTCTTGTAAGAACCATTTGTGGTACTATCTGCAAAACTATCTGTACTATTCTATCACCTTTTCTAATAATATATGTTCCCTTTTTATTGCCCTTTTCATCAATAGTAAAAGGGTCCTCACTATTATCATGCGAGCCTATATCTGAGCTGTTATTAACTATTATACCCAATTCATCCCGATATCCACTATCAATTGTTCCTGGTGAATTTGGAATTCTGAGCGGTGTTTTGAAGGATAAACCACTTCGTGGTCTGACCTGAATTTCATATCCTTCTGGTATTGCCAGCTTTAATCCTGTTGGAACTATTACCGTTTCACCAGGCAATATAGTTAAATTTTCGGCAGCATATACATCCATGCCTGCATCTCCTAGATTTGCATACCTTGGTAATATTGCATTCTCTCTGCAAATCTCTACAAAAACCTCTACCGACATACATTTTCCTCCTTCACAAGGTGCTATACACCCCTTTGCAAGTGGCCTTTTGTAAATCCCTTTGACTTTATTTTTTCAATAAGTCTATCTTCTTCAAAACTATTATTACCGTTCGTGACTATACTTCTATGCAAATCAACAATATCATATATTTCTTGCACACTCTCGTCAACAAAACTAAGTCTTATATATTGTACCCCAGATTTGCAAACCTGTCTGAGAAGGTCTGGAGCAAATAATACATTTGAATTGAATATGGTACTCCTACAATCCACGCAATCACATTTAACTAGGCACATGGCATCTTTCCTGTCTTTTAGATAATAAACTCCATTTTTGCATTCAGTCTTGCACTTCAGTGGCTCATTGTTAGCAACGCTTCCACCAACAGGACAATATTCGCTAGTCATAACAGGTATTCTTCCATATACACCTATCTCAGTTTCAAATTCTTGTGGGATACTCATAGAATTTAGCTGAGATAAATTTAGCTCATAGGACAGTGTTGCACCGCTGTATCCCAATTCTTTAAAATGATACGTTGAAGAGCTATTGAGTATGTTCAAAGAATAGTCCCCCCATATATATACATTTTCACCAATTTTGTCCTTTATGGTCTGCACGACACCAATATTTCCTACCAAAAACCCATCAACAAACTGTGCCACACTCTGAACATTTTCTTCAATTATTTTGGTATACTTTCCCTTTATCACATTTGGAATATACGCGAATAGCTCTTTACCCTGCGCTCTAAGTTTGCTAGCTACATTATTTACCGCTTCACTCATTAAGCTTGTGAATGGCAAGTATAGTCTATCTACATTTATTCTGCTCAAATCTAAATTGTCTGCTAAGTGGTAGAGCATTGCAGATATTTTTACCTTTTTATTTCCGTTGTGACTATTTCCTGGGAAATGCAACAAAGATTTATATAATTCCCCATTTCCTGTATTTATTTTCTTTTTACTCAATAATATTCTTTGGTTTTCGAGCAAATCTGCTGCTTTTCGTCTTATATTATTCAACTCGCTTATAGGTATTATGACATCTTCATCTATATTTAAATTCAATTGAGCGACATTGAAAGGTGTTGAGCCCATTTTTTTTAATTGCTCGCTTATTCGTTCCTGTGTCAGGGGCTTATTTATTGCTTTTTCTGGCATCAATTCTCCTGTAGCTGAAACACTATTTCCACAATCATCACTTAAGGTCAATACAGGTAGTTGTCCACTTTTTAATGTGAAATTAGCTATGACATCTGTTTTTCTACTACCTTTGGCAAATGACGCAGCAGCTTGATTTAGCATTTGCTTATCTGAAGTTTTGAAAACCCTGCTTCCATTTTCAACCTCCCCTTTTATAACAGATACCCAAACAACATCTCCTGGCTGTGCTCGCTTTACTAGCTGTCCGTCTTTAATTATTTCTGTAATTATTCCACCGGGACTGTCCTCATATAATTTATTTGACCATATTTCTAAGCCATCGCCATTTCCTAGTGAATTTTCCAGCTTTATTTTTACTGAGTTTGTATTTCTGTCCTGATCTACAACACTCCCAAGATATGTACCCCAGTTCTTTGGCTTCTCGTAAGCCATCATGTTTGGACCTGTCTTACCCTGCAAATAGCCCTTTGAAAAGCCACCTCTATTAAAGCTTTGCAAAAGCTGATGCATATCTTCCTTGGAGACCTCTTTGCTTCTTCTCTGCTCAATTTCATCCAAATATTTTCTGTAAATACGAACCACTGTAGCCACATATTCAGGGCTTTTCATCCTACCCTCTATCTTGAGTGAGCTAACCCCCGCATTAATCAGATCCGATAGATTGTCAATATAGCAGATATCCTTTGGGCTCAGCAAATAGCCACTCTTTAGGCTATTACCATCTTTTTGAATAGAGTAGGGAAGTCTACAGGGCTGAGCACATTTGCCCCTATTTCCACTTCGTCCGCCAATTATGCTACTCATGAGGCATTGCCCCGAATAGCTGATGCACAGAGCCCCATGAACAAAGACCTCTATCTCAAGCTGCGTATTTTTGCATATATTTTTTATTTCTGAAAGCGACAGCTCTCTAGCCAAAACTGCTCTGCTAAAGCCCATCATTTCAAGTGCGCTTACACCCTCGCTACTATATGTGGTCATTTGCGTACTTGCATGAATGCGAAGCTCAGGTATAGCTTTTTTAAGAATTGAAGCAAGCCCCACATCCTGTACAATAAATGCATCCATACCCATTTCAAATACTCTACCTGCATACTCAAGCGCCTCTTGCATCTCAGTGTCTAAAACAAGGGTATTAAGTGTCAAGAGAAGCTTTACACCTCTTGTGTGAGCATAATCCAAAGCTCTCTCTAGCTCTTCATCATCAAAATTACCTGCAAACTGTCTCGCATTTAGCAGCTTCCCACCCAAGTATACCGCATCTGCGCCATTTTCAACTGCCGCCATAAATGCATCATAGCTCCCAGCGGGTGCTAAAAGCTCTATCTTTTTATTTAAACTTAAATCTTTCAAGTTAACCTCCATGAGATACGGTTACAGTTTTAAAATATAATGAATTGCCATACCGTCTTATATCCTCTAATACTACGCATCGGTTTGAGTTCGTGTTCTTTGTTTTCTAAATAATTCAAGAACAAGCAATATTATGTCAACCAATGAGTTTATCTTAATATTCACGCTATCCGCTTATATTTGTAATATGCGAAAATTGATTGATATTATATTTCTATACCTTTATATAATTCTCTATTATGCCTAAACTTCCTGCAAGTAATATAATTTCAGGATATAAGTTTAGGTTATGTTAAGTGTGGTATTGATAATATGGCAATTTTTAAGGAGAGCTATCAACATCCGTCAAAATCAGATTAAAAGGAATAATATCCAATCTTTCATGTTTCAGAGTTAGCTTAATCTAGCTTAATCATAAAAAAAGATTGCCTTAACATGAAATAGATATTTCAGCTAAAGCAATCTTTTTTGATAATTTTTATTTATTGTAGCAAATTAATTTGCATCTGCTCCCATGATCTCTTTATAAGTACTTACTTCAACCATCATTGCACCAAATGGATAAATACCAAATTGTTCGCCATCTTTTATGTATTCTGAGTATGGAACTATGTCTTTTTCATACCAATCCATTGCGGCATTTCCAGCAATCTTGCCATCCTCGGAAGGTTTAATATATGCTGCTGCTTTAAAGCAAGAAAAATCCTTCTTAAATTCATCTTTTCCTAAATAACCACCAAGCCCTACAACTGTGGCAGCCTTATCTTTTCCAGCTTGTTCAAGTGCACGTGTTGCTCCTTGTGCGCCCTCATCGTTTGGTGCAGTAACTATCCATGTTTTAATTTCAGGATGTGCAGTTATTGTTGCAGCTGCTACATTAAAAGCCTTATCTGATGTGCCATCATAATCTGCTTTTATAATCTTATCTGCTGGGAAATCAGCTACTTTCTTTTTGAAAGAATCCAGTGCACCTTCAGAACGAGGAACGCAAGATGATACTTCTGACATTGTAAGAACAATATATCCTGTAGTTGCAGGATCTGCGTTTACTTTGTTTTTAACAACATAGTCGCCCAACCAATCGCCTTGGCTCTGACCAACCTTAAATGCATCCAATTCAAGAGCAGGCGCTATATGTTTACCACTTGCATCAATCAATCCATCATCATCTGCAAATACTTTTATCCCTGCTTCTTTACATCTATCAACCGTAATTTGACTTAGCTTCTGATCAGGTGGACAAACGATTAGTACGTCAATCTTCTGCGCAATTACATTATCCAAAGCTGTCATATATTTATCTGGACTCATTCCACAATCAAGCATTATCATGTCCTTAGCACCTCGTGCCATAACTGCTTCCTTCATAGCGGTTGATGTGTCAACAAACCATTGCTGTGAAAGATCTTTGCAAATAAAGGCTATTACAGGAGCTTTCTTAGCGCTTACAGTGGCTGTACTTGCTACAGTTTGTTCAGTCGTTCCTGTAGTACTATCAACCTTTGGAGCTGAGCTTGAACCACATCCGGATAGCAAGCTCATGCTCACTGCTACCGTAACAATTGCCGATAAGATTTTTTTCATCTCTTTTCATTCCTCCATTAAAATATTTTGTAATTACTCAATAGATAATATCTACTGTAGTTACCAACTTAAAAATATCAAACAAAAACTTATGCTTTATTTCCCCTTAGATTGCGGAAATAGTCAAATGATAAAGCTGCTATTAATAATAATCCTCTTGCAACAGTTTGCCAGAAAGACGGAACATTTAGAATCATAATCCCATTATTGAAGCCTTGCATTATAAATAGACCAATTAAAGCACCTCCGAGTGTACCTATACCTCCAGAGAATGCTACGCCACCCAGAACAGCTGCTGTTACAGCATCAAATTCAAGACCTTCACTCGCCATAGGTTGACCGGAGCTCATTCTAGCAGCAAGTATACACCCACCAAATGCTGCAAAAGCTGCTGTCATCATATACAGTTTAGAATTTACTTTCTGAGAATTAATACCGGCAAGTCTAGCAGCTACCGAGTTTCCACCTACCATGTATACATTTCGTCCAAAGCGTGTTCTTGCTAAAATAATTGTGAAAATAACAAACATAACTAGAAATATTATGACTGGAATAGGTATATTAAAAACTCTTCCAACGCCCATCTTCAAAAACATCTTATCTGTGACGAATATGGCTTTGCCACCACAAATAATATAAGCGAAGCCCCTAAATACTGACATGGAAGCCAATGTGGCTATGAACGGCTCAAGTTTGAGTTTATTTACCAAAAGTGAGTTTGTATAGCCAATTCCCATACCGATAATTATTACCACAGGAACAGCTATCCACATTGAAACTCCACTTTTTAATATCAAGGCAACCAGAACACCACTAAACGCAGCGACAGAACCTGGTGACAAATCAACATGTCCGGCTATTAATAAATAACTTTCCCCAATAGTAATTAGTCCAACAATAGATGAAGCGATCAAAATGTTAATTATATTGTTAACCTGAAAGAATTTATTTTCGGTCAATACGGAAAACACAATAATGATTAATATTAATGCAGCTAGCAATCCTATCTTATCTGATTTAAAAACAGTTCTTTTGATAAATTGCGGGAAATTTTCCCTATTAGTTGTTACAATTTCTAAATCTTTTTCCATAATAATTCTCCTCACATGTTGGACATAGCAAGTGTCAATATCTTTTCTTCTGTAGCCTCCGAGCTATCTAGTTTTCCTGTTATTTGTCCTTGACACATAACAATAATTCTATCGCATAATCCCAAGGTTTCTGGAAGTTCAGACGAGATTAATATAACTGATATACCTTGTTTTGATAGCTTACAAATCAATTTATATATCTCTGATTTAGAGCCTACATCTATTCCCTTAGTTGGTTCATCCAATATAAGTACCTTTGGTTTTGAAGCAAGCCATCTAGCTAAAATAACTTTTTGCTGATTTCCACCGGACAATTCTCGGACTTTTTTAAATATATCCGGGGTTCTTACTCTTAGATCACGTACATAATTCTCAGCTAGTACATTCTCTTGATTACGATTAATAAATAGAGATCCACAAAGCTTTTTCAGGACAGCGATACTAATATTTTCTTTAACTGATCTTCCCCCAATAATACCTTGCTCCTTCCGGTCTTCTGGACAAAGTGCAAAGCCATATTTTATCGCATCCTCAGGATTGGAAATCGAGATACTCTTACCCTCTAAAATAATTTTTCCAGCTGTAATTTTGTCAGCTCCAAAAATTGCTCTCATTGTTTCAGTCCGTCCAGCACCCACTAACCCGGAAAAGCCTAATATTTCTCCTTTTCTAAGTTTAAAGCTGACATCTTTAATAAAGTCGTTTGTCAAACCTTGCACCTCAAGAATTGTATCACCTATTTCTTGATTTCTGGATAATTCATTAAAGACATCTCCAAGACTCCTACCAACCATCATTTTAATAACTTCTTGCTCATTTGTTGATTTAGTAAGTAATTGAGAAATGTATTTACCATCCTTCATTATTACAACCTGGTCACTAATCTGGAAGATTTCTTTCATTCTATGTGATACATAAAGAATTATTAAACCTTCAGCTTTAAGCTTATCAATTATTAAAAACAATGATTCTATTTCTGAATCAGAAAGACTTGCTGTTGGTTCATCAAACGCAATTATTTTTGGCTTTCTTCTATAAGACTTCATAATCTCTACCATTTGCTGGTAAGCCACAGATAAATCCTTTACTTTTGTTGTTGGTTTAATCGGAATCTTGAATTCATTTATAATCTTTAGTGCCCTAGCATTCAACTCCTTATAGTCAATCAAATGTTTCTTATTTATTGGAATCTCTTCCATGAAAATATTCTCAGCTACAGTCAGATATGGTACCACTTGTCTTTCTTGATATATGATACTGACTCCGGCATTTATAGCTTCACGCGGTGATTTGAAGTGTTTTTCCTCCCCATTTATCAAATATTCTCCTGAATCAGGTTGGTAGTCGCCATTCAAAATCTTTAGAAGAGTGCTTTTCCCTGCACCGTTTTCACCAACCATCGCTAAAACTTCTCCCCCATGAGCGCAAAAGCTCATATTGTCCAATGCCTTGACCCCTGGGAAAGTTTTAGTTATATTCTTAAATTCAATAATACTTCTCATATTGACCCTCCCAGCGTACCGTTATTATTGCTAACTCGTGAAAACAACTTGTAATCTACTAAGATTTTTTCTATAATAATGATGTTATCACTAAAGTTTTTTCTATACTATCAAAGCTATTAACAATTTCTCAGTTTTTTGATATTTTGTCATGGGGGGAATATGAGATTTGTTTTTCCGAAAATAAAACATTTAAATATGAGAATGACTATATATTTCTCTTTAGTCATGGTGGCAGCACTTATAATTATTGTGATTACTATAAGTCAAACCTTTTCTGATAAGCTTCTTTCAGAGATGAATGTTGTTATAAACCAAAAACTCAACTTAATAACCTCAACTTTGAATAACACTTTGAAAGATATAAAAGAATTGCAATTTTCTGTTATAAATGATAAAAATATTAATTCTCTTATGATGCTACAAAATGAGAATGGGAATCTTGACCAGAAAAGTTCTCAAGAACTTCAACAGGATTTTTCATACTACAAGAGAAGAAATACCAACGTTTCATCTATCTTTGCCATAAGTAATAATGGTGAAATTCTTGATCCCTTTTACTCAGTTAGCGCTTTCAAATGGATTGTAAACTATTCTGGAAGTATTGATACTCTTAAAAAGTCAAAATCACTTGGAATGTTTTCATCTCCAAATTCTTTTCCTTTAACTAATCCCAACCCGAATTCATTTGATAATTACAATATTACGTACTACGGTCAGTATTATGATTTTAAAAGTTATAACTATATAGGATACATAGCAATAAATTTAAAAAAGAACAGTATATTTTCTGATATAAACTCTCTGTGTAAAGAAACCTTTGATTTTTCATGCTTTATAGATGAAAAAAATGAGATAGTTCATATATTTGGTGACAATTACTCAAAAAGCTTTCTATTGACACAGGAATTTCTTAAAAGTAAAAAGCAGGTTATTAAAGTGGATGGTAATGATTATTTACTATATTCTCAAACTATAAAGAACTATCCAAGTTGGACTTTTATTGGACTTGTAAACTATCAGCAGATTACATCAAAAATATTTAATATATATAAAACTGTTTTTCTAGTTTCAATTGCAGTTTTGCTTTTGATTATTTTTCTAAGTTTTTATATTGCATCTAAGGTAACTAATCCAATAAGGAAACTAAGTAAATCGATGGATTTATTAGGCAAAGGTACCTGGCCTAAGGAAATAGAATGCCGCACCGAAGACGAAATAAAAGAGCTTATTAATGGTTTTAATAACTTAGTTTTAAATATAAAGAATCTTACTGAAAAGATCAGTGAAGAGCAGGAATCAAAGAAAATAATTGAGCTCTCCATCCTCAAATTTCACTTAGATTTGCTCCAATCTCAAATTAATCCTCATTTTATACACAATACCCTTAATACTATGAAATATATGGCAAAGAAGATTGGTGCTATAGAATTGGAAGAAACTATCACTTCATTCAACGCTTTGTTAAGAGCAAGTATATCGCAGAACGTTAGCTTTATAACTGCAATTGAGGAAATTAATAATTTAAACCATTATATCAATATTCAAAAACGAAGATATGATATTTTTATTGATTTTACATGTGAAGTAGATCCAGAAGTTCGATGTGCTTTACTTCCCAAGCTAATTCTTCAACCTCTTGTTGAAAATGCACTTTTCCATGGTATTGTTCCTAAAAGAGGAGGCTTAATTAAAGTCTCAATTTATAAAGAAAATGGTGAGCTTCATATAATTGTTGAAGATAATGGAGCAGGCATGAAAGAAGATGAAATGAAGCTTATACTTGAAGGTCTCACTCCGAATTCAAAGGGCTTCAACAGCATGGGACTATCTAATGTAAATGAACGTCTTTCTCTTTATTATTCTGCCCAAAGTAAACTTGAAATAATTAGCACTCCAGATTGTGGAACTAAAATTTGTTTTCACATTCCATTAAGTTTTTAAGAAAGGGGACCTTCGCCAATGAAAACGGTAATGATTGTTGATGATGAAAAACCTGCACGTGAGTTGCTTAAAATGCTTATTTCCTGGGAAACAGCTGGGTATTGTATCATATCTGAAGCAAATGATGGCATTGAAGCAATTGAGCAATATCTACAATTTTCTCCCGACTTAATAATAACAGACATTCAGATGCCTCAAATGGACGGTTTAATTTTAATCAAAGAAATAAAAAAAATAAATAACGATCAAAAGATAATTGTTTTGAGTTGCCACGAAAACTTCAACTATGCCAGAGAAGTTATGAAACTCGGGATATTTGATTATTTGATAAAGGATTCTCTTACTCCCGAAGATCTATTTACTGTGCTTAGAAGTACTTCATACTCAAAGTCTGTTGATCAAAGTACATTAAATTTCAAAGGAATTATTGATGAAAAGAAATCTCACGCTTTATGGGGTATTATTAATAACAGTATTGATCTATCGAACTATGCAAATGCATTAAAAACATGTGATTTATATGATAACTGTCAATTTTTCTTTATACACGCAATAATAGATACTAACACCACTAATAATTTTTCTTCTGAAATTACAAATGCTATTGCAGAAGTACTTACTTCAAAAGGGGGCGCAATATGTAATCTGGATAATAGTCATTATGTTATTTTAGTAATTGCAAAAAGTTCGCATAGTCAGTTGGAGATGCTTAGTCAGCAATGTACCACAGCCAAGTCCATAAGCGTTTGTATGGAAAAAATAACGGGATGCATAATAACATCAGGAGTTAGTCGCATTAGTTCAGATGTCAAACTTATAAAAGAAAAGAATCTTGAAGCTCAACAGGCTTTGGGCTATAGAGTTTTTTTAGGCAAAGGTAAAATTCTTTATTTTGATATAATACAAAATAGTTCTAGAAATATTAAAATCGAATTAATTGATATACGTATACAAAATATTAAGTCTGCTCTTTATCAAAAGGATCAAGCTACTCTTTCCAATGAGTTAAAAAATTTATATTTAAGTGATCTTCAAGGAATACTACAATATAATTATCTTCAACATGTTAGCGCTTTACTCTTAGGGTTAATCACGGCCGCCTGCTCTGAGTTCAACATTCTCTATAAAAACTTATTCATTGATGGCACAATTCCTTTGGATATCATTGGAAACTTAGAAACAGTTGAAGAGATGTTGTTATGGTTTACTGAAAAATTTCATACACTAATCAAAATCATCGAGGCAATATCAAATGATCAGTATAGCCGTCAAGTCAGGATAATTGTTCGATATATAAAAGATCATTATATTGAGGATATTGGATTAGAAAGCATTTCTCAACTTTATAACCTCCACAAAGTGCAGCTTGCAAGAATGTTCAAAGAAAATACCGGTATTAGTGTTAATGGATATATCCGTAAAATTAGAATTCAAGAAGCTAAAACTTTGCTTCAAAACAGTAATTTAAATATAAATGAAATTGTTTACTCTGTAGGCTTCCAAAATGCTCAAAGTTTCTATTCCATATTTAAAAAACTTGTTGGAGTTACTCCTTCAGAATTCAGGGATATGTGAAGTATAAAACAAAGCATAGGCATACAAAAATCCTCGATAGACTGTTAAATCTATCGAGGATTCAAATAATCATTTACATGTCATAACCATTCAATGTTTTTTGGGTATGAGCTCTATTACCCTTATTAATGGAATTCCTAACCTCACCAAGCTCAGCCTCTCTCTTTGCTAACTCAAGCTGAATTGACGTGTTTTGGGAAGACAGGGTTTTATTCTCATTTTTCAACTGTGTGTTTTCGTTTCTAAATCTCTCAAGCTCTTCACTCATGCCTTCTTTTTCCTTATAAATAAGACTCACGTTCTCACGGGATTTAAAGAAGTCATCACCCACATTTATAGCAGTTAATACTGCAGCAAATGATGTGCTAAGCCTATTGTTGCGCATTAATATCTCATTCATTTTTTTATCAATGTATAATCCAACCTTCTGAATATACTCATCAGATTCGATTCCTACTAGCGTATAATCCTTGCCAGATATTCGTATAACAACCTTATTTTTTGAGGTCAAGGTAACTCAGCTCCTTTAAACTCGCTTAATTACCTTAATTATACTATATTGCACTATATTTCGGCAATAATTTTTTTTGTTGTTCCTTTACATTTGCTGCAAAAGCTTTATCTGAACTTCCAATATGTTTTATCAGCCAATCTAGAACTGTTTTATTTACAGTAGAAATGAAAAGTACACCTGCTCCTTCTTCATCAAACTGTTTCTTCAAACTCTCAAGGTTTTTTAGAAAATCGTCATGAAGCTTCCGATGAGAAATTCTCTCAGGATAATTATGCATAATATGTAGCTGCTGCTCATCATTAAAATGCACTATGGTGTAATCTTTCAAAAACTTTAGAGTATTGCCTACCTCTTCCTTGCCTTTTCCCTGCGTACACGCTGTAAAAAGTTTATCTATCGCTTCAAAAAGCTTTTTATGCTGATCATCTATTTCTTTAATACCAATTGCAAAACTTTCTCTCCACTGAATAGCCAACGTTAGCCCCCTTAACAAATTACAATTTATAATAACTTTATTTATATTTACCACATTGCAATCTGCTAAAACGATGAAGTTCTATTTTATTTTCATAATTTTTCCTGTTCTAGGGTCTATAAGAATTAGCCAATACCCAAAAGCTCCATATTTAGGCTTATAACCTTCTAGCTGAGCCCAACTCCCCATGCTTCCAAATGGATTTTCATCAATGCTGTACACTCCTGGCACACCACATATAAAATATTCCTTACCTGAATATCTATCATTTTGAATACCAAAAATAATATATCTATATTTATAATGTGCTAGCAATACTTTAGGGTTAAAAAGCAAGTAATTCTTTATATTATTTCTAAATAAAATATTGTTCAAATAACCTGGGCTATTTATTTTCCACCATTTAATGCTTCTGCTTTTCATCTTGAAAGGATTAAAGATCTCAAAGCTCTTATCTAGCTCATTCTTTAAGCTTGGGATGTTCAATTCATTTTTAGTTCTATCCTCTATCTCAATCGATGAAATGTCTTTAAAGTTCTTTTGGGCTGAACTCAATATATCATCATCAGTTACAGTTAACTCTGGCATCATTTCCTGCTCTAATACTGATGATTTTTCTGTATTGTAGATGTTTGTTAAGGTTGCTTGAAATTTGCTTGTGATATCAAATTTCTTGTCAGTATAGTTTTCTGCAGCATTCTGCGGCTGCATATCCTTCCTCTGGTCAAATGTTGGTTCAGTATGATTTTGTTCTTCTGATACTTTGGTTTCAGCTTTTTGCATATCTTCAAATACTTTTGCTTTATCATTCGTATAATCAAATAGTATGCTTCCATCAAGTATATCCGGTATCTGCTTAGTTTCATTCCTTTTTTCTACATTATCAATCTTATCTGGTGTAAGAATGGGTTTGGCATTTTCTATTACTACATTTTCAGTTGTGCCTTCGTGTACTCTCCCCGCTTTTGTATCATCCAGCCTTACATCCTTTGAAATATAATCGTTGCTTGTAGGCTGCTCTTTTTTTAATAGGAGTGTCTCAAATTCCTTTCTCCATACAAGCTCACCTTTTGTATAAGCGACTAGAGGACACTTTATTGAGGGTTCTCTACTAGGCACCTTAGTAATAATTGCAAAGATATTTATTTCCTCTAGGCTTAACGCATTTGAGCCTATTCTAAAACAATCTGCGTTTAATTTGACGTCTGCTCTGCCGTTTGCACTCGGGACATCGCAAATAACTGTATACGTCAGTTGATTTTCTACCTTTTTAATTCCGTATAACTGATATATCAAGCCCTGACTATTTAATAAATTACTCATTGATATTTGTATCTTGGCTACCTCGCAATTTATCTCAACTTTTAAATAGCCTGTCGGGTTTCCAACATCACTATCCATGTTTCTAAATATATAAAATAGTCTCTGATAATTATTATCCATTGCAAGATTCTCCTTATGCAACTTTATATTTTTAACATTAAAATATATGATGATTATAAAAAAATAAGACCATCTTTTTTGAGATAGTCTTATTTTTTAATATTTATTCAGTTTTCATAAAGCGAGGTCAATAGCTCTCCAAATTGTTGAACAGATAATACTTCACCTCTTATATTGTCTTTAAGCCCCATGTTCTCAAGGATTTGTTTGATCTGTTCTTTATTCTTATTGAAAATCCCCGAATTTTGTAATGCATTTACAAGAGTTTTCCTTCTTTGTCCAAAGGCAGCTTTAACCAATCTAAAGTACAAATCCTTATCAAACACCTTTACAGGTGGTTCACTCAGAATATCCAGTCTTATTATTGTTGAATGCACTTCAGGCTGCGGAATAAAGCATTCTGGTGGTACATCAAAAATAATTTTGGGGCTTGAGTAGAACTGTACTGCCACCGACAATGCACCATAGTCCTTTATCCCTGGTCTTGAAACCATCCTCTGTGCTACCTCTTTTTGCACCATGAATACCATTGCATCTACACCCTTAACCTCTTCTAAAAATTTCATAATGATTGGTGTAGTTATATAGTATGGCAGGTTCGCTACCACCTTTACAACTTTAGCATTATATTTTTCTTTAGACTCAGAAATTATGGTTTCAATATCTGCTTTCATTATATCGCTATTTATGATAGTTATATTTGAAAGCTCACTCAAGTTATCGTTTAGTGCAGGAATGAGATACTTGTCAATCTCAACGGCTACTACTCCGGCGGCTCTCTTGGCAAGCTCTTTTGTCATGTTACCTATGCCAGGCCCAATCTCAAGTACAAGAGTTTCATTATCAATTCCCGCGGCATCAACGATTTCTTTAACAACGCTATCGTCATTTAAAAAGTTTTGCCCTAGTGATTTTATAAGCTTTAAGTTATACTTTTTTAATATGTCTAATGTATTACTTTTAATCATTAATTATTCTCCTCTAGATCCTGTTGCAATACACTTAAATATGTGCAGTTTATATAATAAGTAATAGCTTTATAAATTTTAAGCGTATCGCTTTATTATAGCACAATAAGTTAGATAAATATGTTCAGATTCTGTTTAAAAACTCAAATCAATTACTAAAAGAATTTAGACAAGAAAAAGAGCTAATCTAGTTTACTAGATTAGCTCTAAACAGTCCCTTCAAAACTTTTTGTTTTATTTACTTACTGTGAAGTCTTAATCAAAAACCTATTTTAGTATATAAACCTTCACGTTTCTTACTCCCCAAGCACTTACTGAACTACCAGAATCAAGATATATGTCTATCTTGTTACCCTTAATAGCCCCTCCTGTATCTGCTGCAACTGCATATCCGTAGTCAGCTGCCGCACCTAGAACCTCCACATATACCCTGGTTCCCAGAGGTATTACTCTTGGGTCTACTGCTATTATTCCCCTTTTTGCCCTTACACCGGTTGCTGTAATCCCAAATCCCGGATCTCCTGGGCTCTTGCCTGTATCAGCAAAAGAAGCTGTATACGAAGTTGCCTTCATATTCATTGCCTTTGAAAATCTTAAAGTATCACCTCTCGATGTCTTGTAGTTTAAAACCGTACCGACTTCAACAATTTTGTCCAAAGGATTTGCTGAAACAATATCCTTTATCAATTGCTTAGCGATCTGTTTTCCATTCTCATAAACTAAAGTATATACTTTTTCGCGGACTCCTTCTTTTCCTTCTCGAACTGTATTTTTTGTTCCAAGATCTAATCTGTCGTTTTCTTTTGTAATGGTTTTAAATGAAATAGATGATGCTTCAGTCACTGTCTTTTCATCCACACGGACTATCGATATGTCCATATTTTGTACAATTTTGTCTCCCAATTGAGACTCAACGAGCTTATCATTTTCGTCGACGCTTATTGCGTTATCAAATAGCACCTCTTTAACAGTATCTTTATACGTTTTTACATCGTACTCTTTTCCATCCACCCTAATTGAAACAAGTACCGCTCGTTTTATCTCTATTATACTCTTTTGAATTTTTGCGAGCTTCGCGTCAAACGGCATACTAATGTAGTCTTCACCTGCTACTGTGATGCCTGTCTGCTCTAGTACCTCTCTCACTGTTGCTTTCATTGTCTTAATTACAATTTCATGTCCATTGTCGTTGATTACCACGTGTCTCTTTACTCCATTAAAAACAAAAAAACCCGCCGTAACGGATATAGCAACGGCAATACAAATAATCGCAACATCCAATGGCCTAATCCTCAATCTAGAAAAATACCTTTTAATATTCTTCGCAATCGGTATCATAATACTAACCTCCTGTTAAAAATATTCAAAGGGACTGTGATTATCTTATTCTAAGCATATAATTTTGTCAAATTTATTGCCTAGATATTGGAAATTTATTCCCATGTAAACCCCTTATTTACAATTATTAACTACTTATTAGTATATTATTCATTGTAAGGATATATGTGCAATTTTTTCATTTTGTCTCTGAACCCTTTATTCTCAATACTTTTGAGGTTCATACATAATTGTAATATGGGTAGCCTTTTAAGGTTTATCTGTCATTTCCAATATTAGCCATTGATTAGTATCCTCATTTAATTCCATTGTCATATATTTCTCATTGTCTCCACTTTTAAAAACAACTTGAGGTATTTTATCCTTGTTCTCATCAGTACTATCCGGTTTGTCTACCTCAAAAACTACTTTAACCTGAATCTTTCCTATATGCTCCTCATCCGTCAATTCGGTGAAAAGCTTTGAAGTTTTAAATCTTATAGCTTTAAGCTCACTTTGATATATTTCTTTAAGATTTACAACATCAGTTATTGTTGCATCTTTTGAATTTTTGCTTATAAGAGCCTCCGCTCCCTTGTAATTTTTGGAGTTAACCTCCTCAACCCATTTTTTTATAGTAGTATCCATCGGTGCAATGTCAATAGATTTTTTGAAAACAACAATTATGTTGTTTTTTGATATAATCTCTTTCTTTAACTCCATATTTTCATTGCTAATCAAAGAGAAGTTTTCTTTAGTTGTTGTATTATCTTCAGTTAGAGTTTCTAATTCCTTATTCAGCTTATCAAGATTATTCATCTTTTCACTTAGTGTATCAATAGTAAGGTTATTAGAATCACTAATATCCTGAAAACTTTCTATTTGCTTTTCTCTGTCCCACACTAAGTAATTAAAAGAAATAAGTATTGCAATTAAGAACATAAATACAGTAATGATAATAAACTTTTTCACAATAACCTCCATGAGCCGAATTGGCAACCATAAAATGTAATGAAATTGTTATCCTCCATGAGCCGCAATAGCGGTCACAAAATTTAGTGGACCTCCAGCTTTCACACGCTATAAGGCGAATAAAAGAGGTTACAACCTGAATATTTTTTTTGCATTCATTAGTGTAGTCTCAGCAACCTCAGACTCCGTTACGCCCTTGATTTCTGCAATCTTCTGTATTGTATGGATTAAGTAACCTGAATTGTTTCGCTTTCCTCTATGTGGTTCTGGTGCAAGATAGGGGCAATCTGTTTCTACAAGTAATTTATCTAACGGAATAGCCTTAACAACCTCTACTGTTTTCCGTGCATTTTTAAAGGTTACAGGGCCACCAATAGCTATATATAAATTGTGCTTTAGCATATCTAATGCCATTTCTGCACTCCCTGAGAAGCAATGGAAAATGCCACCTACCTGCCCCACATTTGTTTTTTTTATAATGTTAATTGTATCCTCATGAGCATCCCTATCATGAATAATTATGGGAAGACCAAGTTCCTTTGCCAGCTCAATCTGCCTTTCAAACCAGTACTGCTGTATATCTCTAGGAGAATTATCATAATAATAATCCAATCCAATTTCACCAATTGCCACTACTTTGCTGTTTTTTGAAAGCATTCTGATCTTGTCCAATACGCCTTCATCCATCTTATCAGCATCGTGAGGGTGTATGCCCAACGCAACATAAACAAAATCATATTTTTCAGAAAGCTCTATTGAGGCATCCAAGGATTCTAAGCTAGCTGAAGCATTTAGAATATATGAAATGCCATTTTGGTGCAACTCATTTAACAGAGTATCCCTGTCTTCATCAAATCTTTCGTCATCATAATGCGCATGTGTATCAAAAATCAAAATAACCTCCACGAATTCGACATTCCTATTCACTATCCCAAAGCATGCATCTACTGATTAAGTCAAATTTACTCTAGTAACTATTAATTACCTTTGTAAATACTATAAACTTACCCTACATGCGCTCCACTGCCTAAATCCTTGTCAATGGTAACAAGAGAAAGGCCATTTTCGTTTGTAGCTGCCAGAATCATCCCTTGCGACTCAATTCCTCTGAGCTTAACAGGCTTTAGATTGGCTACAAGTATTAAGGTTTTACCAACCATCTCCTCAGGTGTATAGTATTTTGCAATACCTGAAACGACCTGTCTTGTCTCATCACCAACTTGCAGTTTCAGCTTTAGCAGCTTATCAGCTTTCTCCACCTTTTCCGCTTCAATAACCTTGGCTACTCTAAGCTCAACCTTAGAAAAATCATCAATTGTTATAAGGTTTGCATCTGTTTCATTATCCACCTCAGCAACTACTTTTTCAGTTGCTTTCGCAGATTCTTTGACTTTTTCAACTTTTTCAACTTTTTCGGCTTTTTGTGCTTTTTCTACTGGTTTATTTCCTACTCCACTCATTTTTTCAATTTCTTCTAATTCCTTCTTTATGTCTATTCGAGGGAATATTATATCTCCCTTTTTAACACTTGTCCCTGATGGATACAAACCCCACTGCTTTGCTTTATCCCATTCAACAAGACTTTTATCGTCAATTCCCAACTGATTCCATATTTTATCAGGTGTCTCAGGCATAAATGGTTGGATAAGTATAGCTGTAATTCTCAAACTCTCTGCAAGGTTATACATTACCTGTGCAAGTCTTGCACTATTTGACTCATCCTTCGCCAATACCCAAGGCATTGTTTCATCTATATATTTATTTGTTCTAGAAACTATCTTCCATATCTCACTCAGAGCAGTACTGAACTGCAGTTTATCAAGCAAGTCCTCTACCTTTTGTGGCGTTTCCATAACAATTTTTATCAAATCCTCGTCAAAGTCGCCTGTCACCTTTGAATCTGGTATAGTTCCACCAAAATACTTATCTATCATGGCAACTGTTCTGCTAACTAAGTTTCCCAAATCATTTGCTAAATCGGCATTGATTCTGTTTATAAGTGCTTCATTTGAAAAAGCACCATCTGACCCAAATGGAACCTCTCTAAGCAAGAAGTATCTTATTGCATCTAGCCCATATTTATCCACTAATATCTGAGGATCAACAACATTCCCTTTGGATTTGGACATTTTTCCGCCTTCAAGTAGAAGCCAACCATGACCATAAATCTGCTTCGGAAGTGGAAGGTCAAGAGCCATAAGCATTGCAGGCCAAATTATAGAGTGGAATCTAACTATTTCCTTTCCTACTAAATGAACATCTGCAGGCCAATATTTCTTGAAATCGGCGTCGTCCTGAGATAAGTAACCAAGTGCTGTAATGTAATTTGACAAAGCATCTATCCAAACATATACCACATGTTTATCATCAAAGGATACTGGAACACCCCAATTAAAGGTTGTCCTAGAAACAGCTATATCCTCTAAGCCAGGTCTTAGAAAGTTATTCAGCATTTCATTTTGTCTAGACACAGGTTGTATAAATTCAGGATTTTCTTCAATTAATTTTATTAATCTGTCTTGATATTTGGATAATCTGAAGAAGTAGCTTTCTTCTTTAGTTAGCTCTACCTCGCGTCCACAGTCAGGACACTTGTCATCTACTAGCTGAGTTTTTGTCCAGAAAGACTCACAGGGTGTGCAATACATGCCCTCATATTCGCTTTTATATATGTCGCCCTGATCATAGAGCTTTTTAAATATCTTTTGAACTGCCTCAACATGTTCTTCATCAGTGGTTCTAATAAACTTGTCATTAGTTATTTTCATTAGCTTCCATAGTTCTTTTATACCTGATACAATTTCATCTACATACGCTTTTGGAGTTATGCCCTTCTCCTGCGCCTTTCTCTGTATCTTCTGTCCGTGTTCGTCAGTTCCTGTCAAAAACATTACGTCATATCCAGTCAATCTCTTATATCTAGCTACTGCATCCGCTGCAACAGTTGTATATGAATGACCTATGTGAAGTTTACCACTTGGATAATATATAGGTGTTGTAATATAATAAGTTTTTTTAGACATACTTTCCTCCTCATTAGCCACTAATTGGTGCTTTGTTATTTAACATGGTATAATTTAATTATTACTTATTACTACTATACATATTTGTCTAAATTTTTTCAAGGATAATATTACAGTTAACCTAAAT
>Ga0209430_1001244_pt1 | contig 19698 bp, 21 predicted proteins | sample BarGraIncub1133A_FD_184504 | JGI IMG/M metagenome (GOLD analysis project Ga0209430, IMG submission 184504) | Arctic peat soil microbial communities from Barrow, Alaska - Barrow Graham LP Incubations 11-33A (SPAdes) (version 2) | ecosystem: Environmental > Terrestrial > Soil > Wetlands > Peat... | reverse complement strand
TCTGCGTGGTGCCCAGCGAGTTGGACTTCCACGTCGCGTATACGCTCAGGACGTGCGGACCGTAGACGCTGGTCGTGACCGACGGCGCTGCGCCGATGATCCAACCGTCATCGAGCTTGTAAGCGCGCGCGGGCGACATGTTGATCGTCGCGCTGTTGATGTACATGGCCTTGGCGTCGGTGACCGTTGATGGCACCGCGAATGCCGCTGCCGGCAGCAAGCCGACGACGAGCGCCAGGCAGAGCACGACCGCGAGGCGGCCGCTGATGCGACCGCGGCGATGTGTGCTGCGCGTTTCGTTCATGCTCTCAGATCCTCCCTATTGATTGGAGTTGAGGTGCTTATCGACTTCGTCCCATTGGGCGAGACTCATCGCCCGGGACTCGGTCAGGTACCTGTCGGAGTAGAGACAGACCATGCCGTTCGATACCGTGACGCTCTTGATGTCGGCGTACTCCTCGAGCGACCCGATCACCGTGATGTGAGCAAAGATCTCCTCGAGCGGGAGGTTGAACGGATCCAACTCGAAGAATGTCACCGGTGTGGGCCTCGGATACGTCTGTGCGTTGTCACGGACCGTCTGAGCGATCAGGTAGACCGGGTCGTCGGCCTGGGTGCGGAGCAGCAGGCGCGCGTAGGGTACGACAAGGTAGTTCGTCGAATGCAGGAACTCGGCGCCGCTCTTCTCGTCCGGCGTGCGGACGATGTCGGCGAACTCCGGGTCGGACGCGATCGCTCCCCATACGCCCTCGAGCTGTTCCTCCGTATAGGAGAACGGCTCTTCGGCGAAGGTTGCCGGCGCGACGATCCGCGCCGCGCGCGACTCGCGACGGATGTGGTCGGTCACGATCGTCAGGCGCTTCCGGGCCGCTTCGGCTTCGGCTGCCTTGGCGGCGGCCTCGTCGTCGACCTCGGGCGTCTCAGGCGTCGCGTCGTCCACGATCTCCTCGGCGACTCTCATGTCATCCTCGTGCTCCACTGCTCGTACGTCCCGTCCTCTGTGGTCCGGTCATCGGTCCCGATGCGCCTCGACGGCTCTCGGGTCAGGTCGTCTCATGCTCTCCCGGCTAGCTGACCGGGTTCAGAGGCAGTGCCTCGAGCTCGTCGGCGACGTACGCCAATCCCATGCTCGTGAGCGTCGCGCGCGTCGGCGCGCCCGTGGTCTGGTCGAAGCCGAGCTCCGCATAGAAGAGATCCAGAGCGAGGTCCCAGTCTGCCTGCGTCTCGTAGTAGTTCGTGCCGTTGAAGGCAACCTTGCCCTCATGGTGGTCGACAAGACCCCACGGCGGGAGCTGGTCGTGCAGGACACGCATGTTCCTCGCCTTGAAGGCGCGAAGCGTGAGCGCGCGCTCCAGGGTGTAGAACCTGATGCCCTCGTCGTCGAACTCCTTCGTGCTCATCTCGACACCGGTGGCGGCGGAGAACAGCTTCGACTCCAGCGAGATGTCCCCGCGATAGCCGCGCTCCTTGAGCGGGGAGACGATCCACGGCCACATCCAGTTGCACAGGCCGGTGCTGTCCATGATCTCCTTGCGGGCGATCGACCACCTGGCGGCGACGGCCTTCTGGCGGTTCATGACGCTCGACGTGACACCGCCGAACTCGCACGCCAGGCCCATGTTCTCGTCGTAGCCGTTGGCGGCGAACTCGGCCTTGGCGCAGGCCGCGGACACTGCCGACGGCAGGCCGTTGCTGAGGAAGTTCGACCAGCTGTGGTTCTGGGCGTCACGGTTGTAGCACGTGTTGATGAGCCCACCCACCTGGCCGCCGTTCTCCATCGAGTGGTGCTTCGGGAACCCGTTCGCCCACCACAGCACGCTGTTGTCGGCCTTATAGGCCGCGGTGAGCCCGGGGGCCTTGAGCTCCCACGAAGCCAGACCGGCCTCGACCGGTCCCGCCATGAACGTGCCGAAGACACCGACCTGGTACGCCATGAGGCGGCCGAACTCCTTCATGCAGTTCAGGTCGCCGGCGGCGTACATGCCGAGCAGCGTCGTGGCTGCCGCGGTCGCGGTGAGTCCGGCGAGCGAAGCGTACTCTGCGCCGATCGCAGCGGCGGTGACGGTCGTCCAGTCCCACGCCGGGTTGATCAGCACGGTCTGCAGCCAGCTCAACTTCACGTTGGCCTTGCCGGCCGTCTTGAGCGTGGTCGCGTCCGCCGTCGGATGCGTGGCGGTGCCCAGGGGGCCAAGCGTGAGGACGAAGACCCAGCCACGGTCGGTCGTGCCGTAGTTGTTGGTCAGGCCGAGATCGTCGGTCATGTGCTTGCCGACGACGTACCCCTCCAGAGCCTTCAGGTTCGCATCGTTCTTGCTCAGACCCGCGATGACCTTGTTATTGTCCATCAGCCCGCGGCCCCACCAGCCGGTGCAGGTGTTCGCAGCGGTTGTCGGGACGCCCCACTTGGCGACGGTCGGCACGCTCAGGGCCTGGTGACAGCGGACCGGGCACGAGTGGCACCCGTCCATGCGCACGGTATAGGCCTCGGCGAAGGCGCCGGGGTCGGACTTCAGGCAGCGGAGGCCGACGCTCTGGCGATCGTGCGGGTCACAGGTGCCGGTCTCGACGGGCGGGTTCGCCGCTCCCCAGAACTGGCCCTTCTTCGCGTACCAGCGGACGCTGGAACTGCCGACGTACTCGGCCCACGGCTGCGGGCTGTTCGGCACGACGGCCTGGTTGTTCGAGCCGATGAGCTGCATCGAGTTGTCGATGAGCGCGCGCCACGCCTTCTTGCCCGCCGCGATCTTGACCGCGCCGGTGCCGACCACGCCGATGGCCTTGAGGTTCTTCGAGCCCAGGTTGGCACCAATGCCACCCGCAGAGTGCGAGTAGTTGGTCATGACGACCGACTGGGCGACGAGGTTCTCGCCGGCCTGGCCGATGGCCGCGACCTGGCAGCTTCCGCCCATCGCCTGGGTGATCTCGGCGGTGGCGCGATAGATGCCGTTGCCCCAGATCTGCGGGCAATCGACGATGGTGACCTTGTCATCGCGGATCGCGATGTAGACGGGGCCGTCGGCCTTGCCGACGACGATGATCCCGTCCCAGCCGGCGAACTTGGCTTCGGCGCTGAAGTGCCCGCCCATGTGGCCGGTGGTCACCGCGTGGAACGGATGCTGCAGCGACAGCGACGTGATGGCGGTACGGCCACCGGACGGAGCGCCGGTGCCGGTCAGAGGACCCCATCCGAAGATGATGGGGCACTCGGGATCGAGCGGATGGGTTGCAGCGGTGGTCTCGTCCCACAGGACCTTGTAGGCCATGCCGGTGCCGCCCCAGAAATCCTTGTACTTGACGAGGGTGTCTTCGACCGTAGACGTGCGCGTGGTGAGATCCACGCGCAGGGTCTTGCCGGTCCAACCTCCATAGGTTGGCATGCTCTATCTCCTCCCGAATGTATCGGTGTTCGCGCTCGTGAGCGACATCATCACGAGTGACAGGGGGCGCAGTACGCGCTCGTGGACGGGTCCGCCATCATGCCGGGCTGGACCGGCGGCGTGGACAGGCGCAGGTCGGTCCAGGCGACGTACTTCAGCGCTCCGGTCGGGCACGCGCGAGCACATTCGGGGCTTCCGTCGCACAGATAGCACTTGCTGGCCTTGTGGGTCTCGGGGTTGACGGTGATGACGGCCCATGGGCACGCCTTCGTGCAGACGCCGCAGCCGATGCACAGTGCCTCATCGACCTTGCGGGCGCCGGTCTTCTCGTCGGCCCTGATGGCGCCCTTGGGGCACGCCTCGGCGCAGGGGACGGGGTGCGGGCACTGCTTGCAGGTGTCGACCTGCATGCGCCAGTCTCCGCCCTTGCCCTCCGCCATACCGGCCGGCGCTCCACCCATAGCGCCGAAGTTACGTGCGACCTTGACGCGCGACAGGTAAGAGCTTGCCGCGCCGTCGTTGAACTCGGTGCAGGCCAGCTCGCAGCGACGACAAGCGACGCAGCGGGTGATGTCGTGCAGCAGGACGCCCTTGGAGTCGGACATAATGGGCATCTTGAGTGCGCTCACGAACGGAACGCGGCCGAACATGGTGACGGCGAACATGCCGACGCCGGTGGCGCCGCACACCTTCACGAAGTCTCGTCGGGTGAACCCGCCTACCCGACTCGGGGAGCCGACGTCATCGCCGAGCTCTGGGAGTAGTGCTGGAAGATTGGACATTGCGATGCAATCCCTCCGATCACTGACGGAATCGTGTCTTCTCGTCTGTGACGCGTGAGTTGGTTGCTTCGCCCGTGTACCCCGATGCGGGTATCCGGCACAGGCCGGGTCCCCCTTCCTGCCGTCGACGTGAGTCGGACGGCGCGCGACATGAAGATCCCTTGTCGGATCTTCAACCGCGCCCCCTTTTCGAGGTGGAAGGCGCTCCGGTTTCCCGTGAACACCCTGACGGTCCTGTGGCCATGGCCGAAGCTGTAGGCCGGCAGGGCTCGGAGGCGATCTTCGATCGAGCTGGTTCCCCTGCGAGTCGTGAGCGGATCTTCGCCGTATCCCCGCCGAAGTGCTTGTGACTCCATTCACATTGAAGCACCGGCACCCGGAGCGGTCAATGAAAACACGACCGATCGACACGTATACGTCCGGGCAATCGGCGAACGGTCGGAAGGGGCGCTCCCAGCCGGTCAGACGTCGTCGATCTCGGCAGTGGCACGCGGCGGGAGCTCGGCTCTCATGAGTGCGGCCTCAGCGGTTTCGGCGTCCTGCGGCGCAACGCGCAGGGCGATGCCGCACAGCTCCCCGAGGGCCCTCGGCGAGGGTATGGCGGTGACCGCCACCTCCCCTGCCTTGAGAGCGTCCTCGGCAGCCATGGCATCGTGCACGGAGGCGAAGCCGTAGATGACGAAGCGGCGGGGCTCGGGGCTCACGTGAGCAACTCCCTCAGGGCCGTCAGGACCGCCTCGACATCGTCCGTGGAGGTGCCGTGGCCGACGCCCAGACGGACCGCTCCGGTATCGAGCGTGCCCAGTGTGCGGTGCGCCCAAGGCGCGCAGTGCAGGCCACTGCGGACCGCGATCCCGTAGCGGCGGTCGAGTTCGAAGGCGATCCTGTCGCCGTCCATGCGGTCGGAGACCAAGGAGAGCGTCGGAACGCACGGTTCATCCACAGCGGGGCCGAGGACCGTCACGCCGGGGATGGCCCCGAGCCCCCGCTTGAGTTCGAGGAACACCGCCTGCTCTTCGACGCGCCACTCCGCGCCGTGCGCGATGAGCAGCCGTGCCGCGGCACCGAGGCCCGCGATGCCCGGCGTGTTGGGCGTGCCGGCCTCATAGCGCTCGGGGCGCCCCTGCGGCTGGGACTCCTCTTCACTCGAGCCACCGCCGGTGCCCCCTTGCAGGAGTTCGGCCGCATCGAGGCCGGGGCGCAGATACAGGACACCGACGCCCTGGGGGCCGAGCAGTCCCTTGTGTCCCGACGCCGCGTACGCGTCGACCTGCAGGGCTGAGAGGTCGACATCGAGATGCCCGACAGCCTGCGCTCCGTCGACGAGCAACAAGGCGCCGTTCTCGTGGGCGATGTCCGCGAGGTCCGCGATCGGCTGGATCGCGCCGGTCACGTTGCTGGCGTGCTGGCAGATGACGGCGCGAGTCGTCTCGGCCCGGACGGCGCGCTCGAAGTCGCCGGCGTGCACCAGGCCGGTGTCGTCGGCCCCCACCATGTCCACGCGGACGCCCAAGAGCGAGAGAGCGTGCAGCGGCCGGGTGATCGCGTTGTGCTCCATCGAGGAGACGACGACCCGGTCGCCCGGCGCCAGCAGCCCCTTGAGCATGAGGTTGCAGGCCTCCGTGCAGCCGGACATGAAGACGAGATCGCGAGCATCCGGGATGCCCAGCAGGTCGGCGCAGGCGCGCCTAGACTCGAATACGACGCGCGAGGCGGCGAGCGCCATCGCGTATGCGCCGCGTCCGGGGTTCGCACCGCTCACCGTCATCGCTCCGACGACGGCCTCGACAACCTCGGGCGGCTTCGGCCACGACGTTGCACTGTGGTCCAGGTAGGCGCGGGGGCGCGGCGAGCGAACCTCAGTCATGCCCGCCGCCCGCCATCATCTCTACGGCGTGCTCGAGTTGGTCGGCGACGAAGCCGAATGACTCGCGGGCGGCCTTCACACTTCCGGGAACATTGATCACCAGCGTGCGCCCGCGCAGGCCCGCGACACCACGGGAGAGCATGGCCCGTGGGGTGACCTTGGCGCTCTGCGCGCGGATGTGTTCGGCGATCCCGGGTGCGAGGCGGTCGCAGGCGTCGATGGTCGCCTCGGGCGCGATGTCGCGCGGCGAGAACCCCGTGCCTCCCGTGGTGAATACCACGTCGGCGAGTTCGATGTCGGCGAGTTCGACGATGGCGGCGGTCAGCGCTGAGCGATCGTCCGCACACAGGCGGTAGCCGGCGATCGTCCAGCCTCGCTCCTCTGCCAGCGCCTGGAGTGCCGGACCCGAACCGTCGGTGTTCTCGCCACGAGCGCACGAGTCCGAGGACGTGATGATCCCGATCCGCAGGGCGGTCATCTCGCTACGCCTCCACGCGCGCGCTCGCACCCGCGGGCGCGCAGGGCTCACCGGCCGCGGCGGCCTGAGCGGCCCGCTCGGCGGCCTTCTCTGCCTCGAACTCGGCGATGGCCTCTGCAGGCGTCCGATCGCACGTTCCGTCGCCCAGTGAGATCACCGTGATCTCGTCACCGACCGCGACCTCGCCGGCCTCGCGGACCACGGCGAACAGACCTTCGCGGGGCATGACGCAGTCGCCGGCCTGGTAATAGATAGCGCACTTGCTGTGGCAGACCTTGCCGATCTGGCTGATCTCGAGCACGGAGCCCTCACCGATGCGGATGACGCTGCCGACGGGCAGCGCGAGCAGGTCGATGCCGAGCGTCGTGATGTTCTCCGCGAAGTCGCCGGGGCCGACGTCGAGGCCCTTGTCGATCATCGACTGGATCGACTCCATCGCGAGCAGCGACACCTGGCGGTGCCAGTCGCCCATGTGGGCGTCGTTCTCGAAGCCGCGGTCGAGCACGAGAGTGGCCCGCTCGCCACGCGCCTTGCGCATGGTCTTCTTCGGGCTGAGGTTCACCGAGATGACGTGCGCGGGGGTGATATCGGTCATATTAGAGCTCCTCTTCGCGGGTCCACGAGCCTGACTTGCCGCCCTCTTTGAGGAGCAGCCCGAGCGCGTCGACGGTCATTCCCCGGTCGACGGCCTTGCACATGTCATAGATGGTGAGCGCAGCAACGGCCGCCGCGGTCAGCGCCTCCATCTCCACCCCGGTCTGGCCGTCCGTCTCGACGGTCGCCGTCACACGTACCGCATCGTCCATCGGCTCGAGATCGACGCTCGCGTGGGTGAGCGCCAGCGGGTGGCACAGCGGGACGAGTTCGCTCGTGCGCTTGGCGGCCATGATGCCCGCTACGCGCGCGACCGCGAACACGTCGCCCTTCGGCGTGCGGCCCTCCACGATCATGGCCAGGGTCGACGGCAGCATGTGGATGGTGGCGCCTGCGACGGCGCGGCGATGCGTGACCTGCTTGCCGGCCACGTCGACCATCAGGGCCTCGCCCCGATCGTTCGTGTGCGTGAGACGCGCTTCGGACACGGTCACCCTCCGATCTGGGACATGCGCCGGATCGTGCCGACGCGCATGTTGTGAGACTCGGGCTTGGCCGCGAGCGCTGCACGGATGAGTTCGCGCACGTCCCCGCCGCTGCGGAGCACCTCGCGGGCGTCGAGCTCGTCGTCGGAGAACAGGCAGGTGCGCAGCTTGCCGTCAGCGGTGAGCCGCAGGCGGTTGCACTCGGCGCAGAAGTGATGCGAGAGCGGCGAGATGACGCCGATCGTGCCGACGGCGCCGGGGAAGCGGTAGTAGGTGGCGGGGCCCCAGCCTCCGGGCGCCGCGTCGCGGGCGACGGTCTCGAGGGCGCCGAGTCCCGCCGCGATGCCCTCGGCCGACAGACGCGCGACGATCTCGTCGCTCGGCACGTGGTCCTCGATCGTCCAAGCGCCCACCGCTGTCTCCGAGCTGCAGGCGCCGCCCGTCGTGGGCTCGCCCTCCCCGCCCACCGGCATGTACTCGATGAAGCGGATGTGGAGCGGGCGGTCGAGCGTCATACGCGCGAACGAGAGCAGGTCCTGGTCGAGCGAGCGCACGACGACACCGTTGACCTTGACGGGGTCCATGCCCGCATCGAACGCGGCCTCGATGCCCGCGAGGGCATCTTCGAGGCGTCCTCCGCGCGTGATGTGCTTGTAGACCTCGGGGTCGAGCGTGTCGAGCGAGATGTTGACGCGGCTGAGCCCGGCGGCGGCGAGGTCCTTCGCGTAGCGCGGCAGAAGGACGCCGTTGGTGGTCACGGCGATCGCCTCGATGCCGGTGATGGCGCGCAGGCGCGCGACGTGGTCGACGATGCCCTTCCGCACCAGCGGCTCGCCGCCGGTGAGACGGATCTTGGAGATGCCCTCCTCGACCGCGGCCGCCGCGAAGCGCTCGATCTCCTCGAAGGTGAGGATCTCGTTCGGCGCACGCCACGGCACGCCCTCCGGCGGCATGCAGTACACGCACCGCAGGTTGCAGCGGTCCGTGACCGAGATGCGCAGGTAGTCGATCCGCCTGCCGAACGAGTCGGTACCAGTCACTACTCTTCACTGCCCTTCAGGAACGATTCCTCGATCAGTTCAGCGACCGAGGAGTGTGCGTCGAGCGGGAACACGGGGACGCCGGCCGGCACGATCTCCGGCATGTCGGTCATGACGGCGAACACAGCGCCGGTCTCGCTGATCATCTCGTCGGAGCGCGCTCGGCGGACGACCTCGATGCGTACGTCGCCCGCACGCTTGAAGCCCTCGGTGAGGAGCAGATCGGCGTCACCGGCCGCCTCGACGAGCTGTTCGAGCGTGCGCTCCTCGGAGACGCGCCGCACGACGGCGAACTGCGTCGGCGACGAGATCATCGCCGCGACGGAGCCCGCGTGCGCGTGGCGCCAGGAGTCCTTGCCCGGGACGTCGACGTCAACCTCGTGGATGTGGTGCTTGACCGTCGCGACGCGGTACCCCATCGCTGAGAGCTCCCTGATGAGGCCTTCCATCACGGTGGTCTTGCCCGAGTCGGACTTGCCGACGATCGAGACGACGGGTATGCGGTACGAGGCGGTCATCAGTCTCCTAGAAACAGCCGAGGTCGCAGTTGTGCACGCGCACGCCGGCGAGGTCGGCGGCGGTGCCGGCGACCTTGTAGTTCACGCCGTTGTCCTCTGCGAACTTGCGCAGCACCGGGCACGTGACCTTGCCGTCGACGGCCTTCTCGAGGATGGCGGCCTTCATCTCATCGGTGACCTGGGCGACCCAGCGGGGATCGGCGGTCTTGGCGTCCTGGCTCATGGCGTTCCTTCTTCCTGATCGAGACGGATGCATTCCACAACGGTTCCTGCGGGGACGGACGAGAGTCCCTCCGGAAGTGAGATGAGACAGCCGGCGCGGTGCATCGAGCTCAGCATCGCCGAGGACTGGCGGCCCGAGAGGCGGGCCTCGTAGACGGGAGCGCCGTGCTCGACGCCCTCGACGCGGTTGAGGACGCCGCGCATGAAGTAGCGTCGGTCGGACTTCTTCTTCGCGTGCTCGGCGAGCGTCGCCCACACGCGCGGCCGGTCCAGGGACGCGAAGCCGCGCATCTTGCGGATGGCCGGGCGGACGAACAGCTCGAAGCCGACCATCGTGGACGTGGGGTTGCCCGGCAGGCCGAAGAAGGGCGTCCCGTCGATCGTGCCGTAGGTCTGCGGCGCGCCGGGGCGCATCGCGACCTTCCAGAAGTCGAGCTTGCCCATCTGCTCGAGCACGCTCTTGACCACGTCGAAGTCGCCCATGGAGACGCCGCCCGTGGTGACCATCAGGTCGAACTCGGACGCGCGGCCGAGCAGGGCGCGCGTGTCCGCCTCGTTGTCGCGGGCGATACCCAGCATGTGCGGAACGCCGCCGGCGGCGAGCACCTGTGCGGCCAGCGAGTAGCTGTTCGAGTTGCGGATCTGCCCGGGGCCGGGAACCGCGTCCACAGCCACGAGCTCGTCGCCCGTGGAGATGATCGCGACGCGCGGACGGCGGTAGACCAGCGGCATCGGGGTACCGACCGCGGCCATCAGCCCGATCGATGCCGCGTTCACGACCTCGCCGGCGCGCAGGACGGTCTCGCCCTTCGCGACGTCCTCCCCCGCCTTGCGGATGTGGTCACCGAAGGTCGCGGGACGGCTGATCGCAACGGTCCCGCCGGTGCTGCCGCCCTGCTCCAGCCCCTTGGTGACCTCGACCATCACGATGGCGTCGGCGCCCAGGGGCACGGGTGCGCCGGTCATGATGCGCGAGGCCTCGCCCGGACCGACCGGGGCCTGCGGCATCGAGCCCGCAGCGATGTGGTCGACGACGCGCAGAACGACCGGAGCCTCATCGCTCGCGGCCGCGGTGTCGGCCGCCTGCACCGCGTAGCCGTCCATCGCCGAGTTGTCGAAGGGCGACACGTCGATGTCGGAAACCACGTCGGCGGCGAGCACGCAGCCGAGCGACTCGAGGAGCGGCACCGATTCCGGCTCGAGGCGCTCGATACGCCCGAGGACGATGTCCCGGGCCTCTTCGACAGACAGCATCTTGTCACGCTTCCTTTGCGGAGAGCACCCGTTCGGGGTGCGTGTACACGACCATGGCGCCGCCGCGGGTGTACCCGACGACGCAGATCCCGAGCGACGCGGCTATCTCGGCCGCGAGGTCGGTCACCGCGCTCTTGCTCGCGATGACCGGGACGTTGAACTTGGCGGCCTTGACGGCCATCTCGTAGGAGACCCTACCCGTGGACAGCAGCACCGCGTCGTCGGTGGGGATGCGATCGAGCCACACGCGCCCGAGCACCTTGTCGACCGCGTTGTGACGTCCCACATCCTCGCGCACGACCAGTACCTTCCCGCCGCCCGCGAGCGCGCACGCCTGCATGCCGCCCGTGTCGCGGTACTTCGTCGCCTGCTCGTTCATGGCGCGCATCCACTCATGGAGCGCGTCGGGAGTCACGGCGAAATCGCCCTCGACAGGCGCGAGGGCCCGAGCGTGGCCGACCGACGAGAAGGTCACTCCCTTGCCGCAACCGGAGGTGATGTAGCGCTTCCGGTAGGTGAGCTCGTCGGGGACGTCCTCGGTGGTCACGACGTAGATCAGCCCGCGCTTGTAGTCCGCGCTGATCGAGGTGAGGGCCTCGCGGTCGGTGAGCAGCCCCTCCGAGACGAGGAACCCGGCGGCCAACTCCTCGAGGTCGTCAGGGGTGGCCTGCATCGTGGCGACCTCGACGTCGTTCATATGGACGGTGACCGGACGCTCCACGGGCATGCGCCCCCCGTGCTTGTCGCCCGAGCGGACGGTGACGCTCGCGCGAGCGGGGGTGTCGTGGTGTGCGTCGGACTCGCGGACGTCAGCGAGATCGTCGGGCGTGTTGACGTTCAGGAAGCTGCGCATGGAGGGGTCGGCGGCGAGCAGAGCCGCGAGCGGAAGCTCGACGACCAGCACCTCGGAGAAGATCGCCACCAACCGGCGACGGCCCGAGGCGAGCACGCGACGCGCGACCGGCAGGCAGTCCTTGTGGTAGAGCGCGAGCAGCGGCTCGATGCCGGCCTCGGTGACCGGCACGACCACGCGAGCGCCGTCGCGCGCGTCCCAAAGGGCGCGGATGACGGCCGGCTCGAGGTACGGGATGTCCGCTGCGACCGCGAGCACCCAGTCGTCGGTGGTCTCGCGAAGCGCGGTGACGAGCCCCCCGAGCGGGCCCTGGTTGGCGACCTCGTCGATGAGGACGGGTGTGTCAGCGGGGAGGCCCGCCTCGGCGATCTGCTCGGGGCGGTTGGTGACGACCACCGTGTGGGCGCACACCTCGGAGACCACCTCGACGACGCGGGCCAGGAGCGTCTCGCCGTCGACGGGCAGCAGCGTCTTGTCGACGCCCATGCGCATGGAGCGGCCACCCGCCAGAACGGCGGCGGTCACGGGCAGGCGCTCTGTCCGATTCGGATCCATCCTCAACCTTATCTCTTCATCTGCGGCCGGAGCGGCGCTCGCGACGCGCAGGTGCGGGGTACTCATCCTAGCTCACGCCTGAATCGTCGGCGCGCATCCTCACGGCGGTTGCTTTGAACACCGCGATGGTCTTCGCGCCGGGCCTCAGATCGAGCTCGGCGGCCGCGGCGCGCGACACGACAGCTGCGAATCGCGCGCCAGCGCGCTCCAGCGTCACCTGCACCGACCCGCCCTGCGGGTACACATCGGACACCACGACCTCGAGATGATTGCGCGCGCTGCTGAGCGGCAGGACCGCGCCCGCCTCGTAGAGCGTCACGTCCTCGGGACGCACGGCCACGTGGACCTTCGTCCCGAGGGGCAGCGCGACGGTCGAGAAGATGGTCGAACCGCCGCAGTCGACCTCGGTGAGGCCATCTCGCATCGAGACGACGCGACCCCGCAGCGACGGTTCCATCCCGACGAATGCGGCCAGCCACTCGTCCGCGGGCAGACCGAGCACGGTGTCGGTGTCGCCTTCCGCCACGATACGGCCGTCGCGCATGATGCCGATGCGATCGGCCACTATGGAAGCCTCGTCCTGATCGTGCGTCACGTAGAGCGAGGTGATGTGCTCTCCGGCCAGGATGCCTGCGAACTCGCGGCTCAGCGATCGCTTGAGGAGCGGATCCATGTAGGAGAGCGGCTCGTCGAGCAGCAGGAACGACGGTTCGAGCACCAGGGCGCGAGCCAGGGCGACGCGTTGCCCCTCGCCACCCGACAGCGTCAGAGCGCTCCGGTCCTGCCAGCCCGCCATGCCGACCCGCTGCAGCACCGCCCCGACCCGGTCAGTCCGCTCCGGAGCCGCGACACCCCTGAGCCGGAGCCCGTAGGCGACATTGTCGGCCACCGTTCCGCGAAGCAGATACGGCTTCTGGAAGACCGCCGCGATGCGACGCCGGGCCGTCAGGTCCCCCGCACCTACGGGCGACCCGTCGAACAGGACGCGGCCACCCGAAGGACGCTCAAGCAGCCCCAGAACACGGAGGAGGGTCGACTTGCCTGCGCCCGAAGCGCCGAGCAGGGCGTAGGTCTCGCCTGAGGCGAGTTCCAGCGCCGTCACGTCGACGACCATGCGACCGCGGTACGCGACACGGACGCTCTCGGCACGCACGGCGGGTGCGCGCCGCTCGGCAAGGCTAGCGTTCATAGACGCTCCCTGCCTGCTGGAGCATGGTGAGCGCCGCGTTCGCGACCAGCGCGATCCCGAGAAGCACCATGCCCCACGCCATCGCGAGCCCGAACTCCCCGCGGTTGACGTTGAAGACGATGGCGGTCGTCATCACGCGCGTCGAACCCTGGATGTTGCCGCCCACTATCGAGACCGCGCCGACCTCGGAGATGATGCCGCCGAAGCCCGCGATCACGGCTGCCATGACGCCGCGACGTGACTCCTTTATCACCTCGAACGCCTCCTGGAGGCGGGAGGCGCCGAGAGCGCGCAACTGGAGCCGGAGGTCGCGCGGTACGCTTGCGATCGCGGCCGTCGTGACTCCCGCGACGAGAGGGGCCGCGAGTATCACCTGAGCGACCACCATCGCCTGCGGAGTGAACAGCAGGCCCAGGTCGCCGAAGGGGCCCGTCCGCGACAGCGCCATGTAGACGAAGAGGCCTATGACCACGGGCGGCCATCCCATCGCCGTGTTGACCAGCAGGATCAGGGATCCGCGACCGGCGAAACGGCTCATGCCCAGGAAGTAGCCGACGGGCAGTCCGATCGCGGTGGCGATGAGCGTGGCGGTGCCCGAAACGGCAAGAGAAAGGCCTATGACAGGCCAGACGTCGCCCGATCCGGAGAAGATCAGCGAGAACGCCTCGGCGATGGCTTGTGTGTAGACGTGCATAGTGGTCCGTTCGATAGGACCGCCCCGTGTGTGGCCGGCGCCCGCAGCCGCCGGCCACACGAGACGGCGTCTCGCTAGCTGGAGGCGCCCGCGTTGGGCACGAAGATCTGCATCCCGTACTTCGCGACGCCGAACTCCCCGATCACCTTCTGGCCCGCGGGACCGACGATCCAGTCCTCGAAGGCCTTGCCGCCCGCGATGTTGCGGGCGCCCGGGATCAGGATCACGTGATAGGAGTTGAAGAGCTTCTTGTCGCCCTCGACCATCACAGCGAGTTCGGGGTCCTTGTCCTTGTTGGTCAGCCATGTTGCGCGATCGACAAGGATGTAGCCGCGCTTCTCGTTGGCGATGCCGAGGCTCACGCCCATGGCAGCGCCGGTCGACACGTACCACGGATCGGTGGTCTTGGTGGGATCGACCGTGGCCGAGGCCCAGATCGAGAGCTCCTTGGTGTACGTCCCGGAGTTGTCCCCGCGCGACACGAACGTGGCCTTGGCGGCAGCGATCTTCTTGAACGCGTCCACCGCACTGGTCGTTCCCTTGGTCTTGGCGGGGTCACTCGCGGGACCGACGAGCAGGAAGTCGTTGTACATGACCGGCTTGCGGTCCGTGCCGGACCCGGCGGCGACGAAGGCGGTCTCCGCGGCCGGGCTGTGGACGAGCAAGACGTCGGCGTCCTTCTTCTCGCCCAGGGTGAGCGCGGCGCCCGAGCCGACGGCCACGACCTTGATCTTGAAGGACGGGTTGTCCTTCTCGAACGCGGGGATCAGGGCGTCGAAGAGCCCGGAGTCCTGGGTCGACGTGGTCGACGCAAGGATCACGTCGCTGACCTTGGGCGCGATGGTCGCGGGTGTGGACGGCGTCGAGCAGCCCACGAGCGACAGTGCGAGGGTGGTGACGAGGACGAGCCCCGTCACCCGCCGGATACCCGGCGGCGTGATGAATCGGCGCATGTGGTCTCCTTTCCAAACACGGGAGGCCGTGTGGTTTTCCACGCGACCCTGTCGTCCCGGTGACCGTGGCAAGCGCCTGTCGCTGTAGGTCGGTCCGGGATCGGAGGCGCGCCGCTGCGGCAGCGCACTGTTGAGCATACACCCGTCATGCCAGTCGGACCTGGCCGTGTCGTGGACCAATGCGACGACCGCTACGAGGCGAGTTCGCGCCTGAGGTGATCGACCAGCGCTGCGGCGGCTCGTGAGCGCGCACCACGTGGGGACACCGCGTAGAAGGGCCGGGACACCGGGAAGCCGGGCGCCGTGACCTGCGCGACCGTCCCGAGGGTCAGGGCCTTGTCGGCCATCCAGTGGCTGACGACACCGACGCCCATGCCGCCCTCGACGGCGTTCACGATCGCCTCACTGGTCCCGAGCTCCATCACCACGTTGAGCTCCGACGGGTCGATCCCCCCGCCACGCAGCGCCTGCTCGAACACCATGCGGGTGCCCGATCCGCTCTCACGCACGATGAACGGGTGCTCGGCGACCTCCGCGAGCGGCACGCCCGCACGCCCCGCCAGCGGGTCGTCGGGCGCGCAGATCATGAGCAGCTGGTCCGTGCCCATCTCCTCGTACTCGACCTTGGCGCCCGGGATGCGGGCACCCGTCATGCCGAGCTGCGCCTCGCCCGCCTCGACGCGCGCGACCACATCGGCCGAGTCGTAGACGCGCAGCGAGACGCTGACCTCGGGGTACGCGCGCAGGAACGAGCCGAGCAGACGCGGCAGGATGTACTGGCCGGGCGTGGTCGACACGGCGAGCTCAAGGTGGCCTCCCACACTGTCGGAGAGGCGCTCGATCTCGCTGCGCGCCTCGTCGAGCTCGGTCATCACGCGGCGCGCGAAGGGCAGCAGCGCCCTCCCCGCCTCGGTCATCTCCACCTTGCGGTAGCGGCGCTCGAGCAGCGTCGCGCCCAGATCGGACTCGAGCCCCTGGATCTGCATCGTGACCGCGGGCTGCGAAAGCCCCGTGGCGCGCGCCGCCTCGCTGAACGAACCGTGGTCGACGACCGCGATGAAGGCCCGCACCTGGTTGATGTTCATGGGTCCGGCTCTCTCGGACGACGGCTGGATGGAACGGGTGCTATCAGGTATTCGAATCATACGGCATGGCGGGATCCGTGCGGCGTCACGAGGTGATACGGGTATAGTTAGTGAGAACGATTCTCACGAAGGGTCCTCAGCGATGTCCGGGTGCTCCACCTCCACCTCCAAAGACCTTATCGCCCGCGCGTACGCGGGCGGGCGCGCGAGCGCGCAGCGACTGGCCGTGGCGAGCGCCGCGGAGCGGGCGGCCGGCGCGTTCACCGTGGAGGAGCTGGCGACGCTCGTTCGGCTCAGCGATCCGGGCATCGCCACCGCCACGGTGTACCGGTGCGTCTCCGCTATGGCCGCCGCCGGCTACGTGACGGCCGTCGGAGACCGTGACGGCGCCGCCCTCTGGGTGCGCTGCGACTCCACCGGCCACCATCATCACCTGGTCTGCACCTCGTGCGGGGCCACCGCCCACACCGCGTGCCCCGTCGACGAGAAGGCACTGGCCGCGTCGGCGCCGGAGGGCTTCACCGTCACCTCCCACGACGTCCGGCTCTACGGCCTCTGTGCTGCGTGCACCCAGCGCTCGGCGAAGTCCGGGGGCTGAGCCGATGTCGCACATCCATATCCCGGATGGAGTGCTCCCCCTGTGGCTGGTCGCCGCGGGCTGGGTGGCCGCTCTCGTGCTCGTGTGGGTGGCCTCCGGGCGGGCGAAGCGTGCCGACGTCCGCCGCAAGGTGCCGCTCCTCGGCGTGGTCGCCGCGCTGGTCTTGGTGTCGATGTCGACCGAGATCGTGCCGGTCGCCTACCACGTGAACCTGACGGTGGTGGCCGGCGTGCTGCTGGGGCCGTGGCTGGGTGCGATCGCCGCGTTCATCGTCGTCATCATGCTCGCGCTGCTCGGTCACGGCGGCGTGACCGTCATCGGGCTCAACACGCTCATGATCGCCGCCGAGATGGCGCTCGGATGGGGGCTGTTCCGCCTGTTCGCGCGCGCCCTCGGGCGGCGCCGCATCGGCTGGGCCGCGGCGGTGGCGACCGTCGTCACGCTCGCCATCACGACGACCGCGCTCGTCGGGCTGGTGGCGCTCGCGGGCGGCGGGGCCGCTACCGGCCGTGAGACCGGCGCACTCGATCCCGCCTCGCTCACCTTCGCGAACCCGTTCTCGGGCGGCATCGTCTCGGTGAACACACTGCGTGGCGCAGAGCCGGCCGCGTCCGCGGCCCCGCTATCGGTCACGCGATTCGCCGCGGTCGTCTACACGCTCGGCCCGATCGGCTGGCTGATCGAGGCGCTCATCACCGCGGCTGTTCTCTCCTACGTGGCCCGCGTCCGCCCCGGCCTCGTGTTCGGCACCGCGATCCCCGAGCCCACCAGGCCCGTCGGCGACGAGGGGGCGCACTGATGGACGTGCGCGCCATCGATCTGAGCGCCACCACGGGCACCTCGCGTCTGCACCGGGCCTCGCCGGTGACCAAGCTGATCGCGTTCGGACTCGTGCTCGCGGCGGTGGTCGTGCAGCAGAACCTGTTCGTCGTGCTCGCCTGCCTGCTGCTGTGCGTCGCGCTGGCGGTTGGCACGCGGCTGCCGCTGCGAAAGGTGCTGGGGCTGGCCGCGTACCCCGGTCTGTTCGCGGTCGTCTTCGCCCTGGCCGCGGCGCCCGACCCGCTGACCGGCGCGCTGTTCGTCGTGCGCGCGATGGCCGCCGCGCTCGGGGCGATCGTGCTGGTGTTCTCGACGCCCTACCCGCAGGTCTTCGCGCCGCTGCAGCGCGTGCTCCCCGAGGTGGTCGGCGACGCGCTCCTGATGACGTACCGCTCGCTCTTCCTGCTCGCGGAGAAGTTCGAGCGACTGCGTATCGCGATCCGATTGCGGTCGGGCCTCACTCGCGGGCACCCGGTGCGCGCCGCGCGCGCGACCGCGGGCGCGCTCGGCGCGCTTGTGCTCTACGCGTTCGACCTCTCCCAGCGCGAGTACGACGTCATGCGCCTCCGCGGGTACCAGGGGCGGCTGCGGGTGACGCTGCCGCACGCAGCGAGCCCGGGCTTCGACGCCGCACTGCTCGCATCGGCTGGCGTGGTGCTCGTCACGGCGGTCGTCTTCCGCGCGGCCGGTGCCGCGCTCACACCGTGGTCGTGGCTGCTGGCCGCCTCGGCCCTGCTCGCCCTGCTCGTCACCGTCGCCTGGAGGCTGATCCCGAGATGACCGCCCCGAACACCTACCCCGCCACGGGACACGATCACGCGCACACCGAGGGATGCGAGACCGTCGTGCGCGTCTCGTGCGTGAAGCACTCCTACGAGGACGGGACGCACGTCGATCTGTGCGGGCTCGAGTTCACCGCGGACCGGGGCAGTCGCGTGGCCATCCTCGGACCCAACGGCGCGGGCAAGACCACCATGCTGTTCCACATCCTCGGGCTGCTTGCCCCGCAGGAGGGCTCCGTCGAGGTGTTCGGAGTAGACCCTTCGAGCCGGTGGGCCGACATCCGCCGGCGCATCGGCGTCGTTCTGCAGAACGTCGACGAGCAGATCATCTCCCCTACCGTCTACGACGACGTCGCGTTCTCGCCGCGGCAGTACGGGCTGCCCGAGGCCGAGGTGCGCGAGCTCGCCGAGTCGGCGCTCGCTCTGCTGGACATCGAGCACCTCGCGTCACGCGTGCCCCACAACCTGTCGGGTGGCGAGAAGCGGAAGGTGGCGCTGGCGGGTGCGCTCGTGATGCGCCCCGAGCTGCTCGTGCTCGACGAGCCGTTCGAGGGGCTCGACCCGACCTCGCGCGCGGCGCTGATCGCGTTGCTGCGCTCCCTCGCCGAGGACCGGGGTCTCACCATCGTGATGTCCACGCACGACATCGACACCGTCCCCGAGTTCGCCGACTACGCCTACGTGCTGCAGCACGGCGGCAGGATCGTGCTCAAGGGGACGCCGGCGGAGGTGTTCGCGCGCGTCGATCTGATGGCCGCGGGCAACATCAGGCCCCCGGTGCTGGCGGAGTTGTTCGCGCGGCTGCGTGAGGCGGATCCATCGGCGCCCGAGACCGCGCTCACGGTCGACGATGCGGTATCGGCGCTTCGGCGATGGAACGCCGGGCGCTAGCGGGCTACGCCCCGAGGGCCTTGACCTTCTCGGCGAACGCGATCGCCCACTCGCGCGCGGCAGCGAGCTCCGCCTCGGTGGGCCGGAACTTCTGCGTGTAGGGCTCGGCGGCGACCTCGACGCCGATCTCGGTGAGCCGGTCGGTGATCTGCTTCGTCGCGCCCGACGACCAGCCGAAGCTGCCGAAGGCGGAGCCGATGCGGCCCTTGGGCTGCAGCCCGCTCAGGCTCTGCAGGAACCCGGCGACGCTGGAGAGCATCCCATGGTGCAAGGTGGGCGAACCGACGAGCAGACCCTTTGAGTCGAGCATCTCGGCCATCAGCCCGGAGTGCGAGGCGACCGCGAGGTCGTATGCCTCGACTTCCAACCCGGCTTCGGCGAGCGCATCGGAGATCGCCAGCGCGAGCGCGTCGGTCGAACCCCACATCGTCGAGTACGCCACGATGACCTTGTCGCGGAGCTCTCCGCTCCCCCACTGCTCGTACGCGGCGACGGCCCTGCCGACGGCGTCCCCGCGCCAGATCACCCCGTGGCTCGGAGCGACGGTTGTCGGCGCCCACCCGGCGGACGCCACCTTCTCGAGCGTCTTGGCGATCTGCGCTCCGAACGGGAGCAGGATGTACGAGTAGTAGGTCCTGAGTTCATCCAAGGCCAGGTCCACG
>Ga0209430_1001241_pt1 | contig 19709 bp, 15 predicted proteins | sample BarGraIncub1133A_FD_184504 | JGI IMG/M metagenome (GOLD analysis project Ga0209430, IMG submission 184504) | Arctic peat soil microbial communities from Barrow, Alaska - Barrow Graham LP Incubations 11-33A (SPAdes) (version 2) | ecosystem: Environmental > Terrestrial > Soil > Wetlands > Peat... | reverse complement strand
AGGTGTTATTATGTCAGCAAAAATGAGAGCAGTTCAGTTGTTCGCACCTGGGGACGTTCGTTGCGGGATAATTGATGTTCCTACTATATTAAATTCGAATGATGTAATCATAAAAGTGAAAGCTTGTGGCGTATGCGGTTCTGATATTCCGCGTGTCATGAGTAAAGGTGCATATAGATATCCTATTGTAATTGGCCATGAGTTTGCTGGTGATGTTACCGAGGTAGGAACTGGTGTTACCAATGTAAAAAAGGGTGACAGAGTCACCGCTATGCCTCTAGTAAATTGCAAGGAATGTGATTATTGTAAAATTGGCCAGGCGGTTGCTTGTGATGACTATGATTACTATGGCTCCCGTATTGACGGCGCTATGGCAGAATACATTGTAGTAAGTCAAGAAAATATTTTACATATTCCAGAGAGTGTTAGCTATTATGAAGCAGCTATGACAGATCCAGTCTCAGTTGCTCTTCATGCTACTAGAAAAGCAAACATTGAAGCTGGTCAGACAGTGGTAGTGTTTGGACTAGGTGCAATTGGATTTATTACGGTGCAATGGCTAAAAAATCTAGGGTGTGCAAAAGTAATTGTCGTTGATATTATTGACGAAAAGTTGGAAATGGCGAAGAAATTTGGAGCAGATTTATGTCTTAATGGAAAAAAATGTGATGTCATCAAATCAATTTTAGAATATACGAACGGTAGAGGTGTAGATGCAGCTATTGAACTGGCTGGGAGTAAATTTACGCAGGTACAAGCAATTGATAGTGTTAGAAAATTGGGTACCGTTGTATTATGTGGAATTTCCTATGATGATCTGGTGCTACCGAATAAGACGTTGCAGAAAATATTGAGAGGCGAACTGATCATAAAGGGATCTTGGAATTCTTCCATTGCTCCACTACCCATTAATGAGTGGAAAAGTGCACTCATGTTCATGGATGCCGGTAAAATTAAACTTAATGAGTTAATTACGCATGTAATGAGTTTAGAAGAATGTCAGTGTGCATTTGAGATGATGTATAACAAAACAGAAACATTCACTAAAGTTATGTTTGATCCAGAAAAAAAATAAATATTGTTATAAAACAGGAGATGAGCCATGCTTTCTTATATTTATCATTCAGATAAAACATTAGAATTAAAAGATAAGCCAATTCCAAAACTTCTTGGGGAAGGCGCGCTAATCAAGGTTATGGCGTGCTCAATATGTGGTACGGATCTTAGAACTTATCGCTTTGGAAGTAATAAAATTAATGATGGAAGAATTCTAGGGCATGAAGTGGTTGGGGAGATTGTGGAACTATCCGCTGATAATAATGGGGATTTTAGTATCGGAGACCATGTTGCAATTGCACCTGCAATTGGTTGTGGGGTCTGCTATAGCTGTAAAAACGGACGAACAAATATGTGTGAGGATTTAAAAACTCTTGGCTACCAGTATGATGGAGGATTTGCTGAATATATGGTTATTCCAAGCCAGGCGTTTAGCATGGGTAACGTATATAAACTTCCACAGATAGATGATTACTCCGTATACACCTTAAGTGAACCCCTGGCTTGTGCCATTAATGCACAGTCATACCTTAATATCAAAAAGGATGAAGATGTTTTGATCATTGGTTCGGGAATTATTGGATGTATGCATGCTGAACTTGCACTACATTCTGGGGCGAAGAATGTTTTTATAATTGAAACATCTGAACAAAGAATTAAACAGGCTGGCGAGTTGCTAGAAAGAGTTGTTTTTATCAATTCAAAGGACAAAGATGTTTTTAAAGAGATTAGTCGCTTGACAGATGGAAAAGGAGTAGACGTAGCAATTATTGCTTGCTCAGTTGGAAGTGCGCAGGCGGATGGCATGAAGCTGCTAGCTAAGTGCGGAAGAATTTCACTCTTTGGTGGTTTGGCAGGCGATTCAACAGGCTTTATTGATAGTAATCTTGTTCATTATAAAGAAATTGGTGTATTTGGCGTTCATGCATCTACCCCAAAACAAAATAGACAGGCAATGAGTATGATTCATTCTGGTGTAATTAACGTTGAAAAATATGTTACTAAAAGATATTTGCTTGAAAATATTTATCAGGCTTTTAAAGATATTGAAGGTGGAAATGTGATGAAAGCGATCATTATAAATCGGTAACTATTTGAATGTTGAAAATGGTGAGATGAGGTATCTTATGGATAAAAAATATATTTTGGCAATCGATCAGGGGACAACTTCAACTAAAGTAATTGTAGTAAATCACGATAGCAAAATTATAGAGCAGGCATCTAAAGAAATCACACAATATTATCCACATCCAGGCTGGATTGAGCATGATGCAAATGAAATTTGGGAGACTGTACTTAGCTGCTTTCAAGAAATATTCTCTAGAAATATTATAAAACCTGAGGAAATTGCTGCAATTGGAATTACAGATCAAAGGGAGTCAACTATTTTATGGAATAGTGATACAGGAGAACCTGTCTACAATTCAATATGCTGGCAGAGTCGGCAAACTGCAGCTATATGTGAAAAGATGAAGAAACAGGAGGGATTAGAAGAGCTTATTAACGAAAAGACTGGCCTTCGTATAGACCCTTATTTTTCTGCCAGTAAAATTAAGTTTATCTTAGAGAATGTACCAGGGGTTCAGGAACAGGTTGATAAGGGGAAGATACTAATGGGTACAATTGATTCCTGGATTATTTGGAATCTGAGTGGCAAAACTGCACACGTGATTGATTACACCAATGCATCTCGAACCTTGCTTTTAAACATTCATACATTACAGTGGGATGATGAATTAATAGAAAAAATCGGAATCCCAAAACAAATTCTTCCCAAATTAATGCCATCTTCCTGTAATTGTTTAGCGACTACAGACGCAAGTGTTTTTTTCGGTCAGCGTATTCCAATCTCAGGAGATGCAGGTGATCAGCATGCCGCAACAATTGGACAAGCCTGTTTTGAACCAGGAATGGCAAAAAACACATATGGTACTTCAATGGCATTATTTATGAATATTGGTGATAAGCCATTAAAATCCCATTATGGCTTAACAACAGATCTAGGTTGGGTAATTGATGGTAAAGTACAGTATGCATTTGAGGGAGTAGTATTTGTTGGTGGGGCTGTTATCCAATGGCTTCGAGATGGCTTGGGTATTATTAAAGAGGCTAGAGAATGTGATCTTTTGGCTGAAAAAGTTAAAGATACAGAGGATGTTTATATTGTACCTGCATTTGCTGGAATGTGTGCACCGTATTGGGATTCCTATGCAAGAGGTACTATTGTTGGATTGACCCGAGGTACGACAAAAGAACATATTTGCCGCGCCGCACTGGAGTCGATGGCATATCAAACCAGAGATGTTATAGATGCAATGGTTTCTGACACTGGGAAAGAATTAAAATCGCTAAGAGTAGATGGAGGTGCAACAAAAAGTGAATTTATGTTGCAGTTTCAAGCTGATATTCTGGGAATTCCTGTTGAACTACCAGAAGTAACAGCGATGGCTGCATTAGGTGCTGCATATCTAGCAGGTCTAAGAATTGGATTCTGGAAAGATACCGCTGAGTTAAAACAACATTGGAAGATTGCAAAAATATATTATCCTCAAATGACGAAAGAGAAACGTGACAGGTTATATGCAGGATGGAAGAAAGCGGTTGGACGTTCATTGGACTGGGCAGAGAAATAAAGGGGGTTTGGAATGAAGAAAGTATTGATAACAGGAGTTTCTGGAGGCTTAGGAGCGTGTCTGGCTACTGAGTACTTAAAGATGGATTATCAAGTATATGGATATGATATAAATGATAATGATAAAGTTAAAGCATTAAAAGATATGTATCAAGAAAAATTTGAATTTATTCTTATGGATACAAGCTCAGATGAGTCTGTGCTTAGAGCTGGTACAATTATAAAGCAACGCACGGATAGCCTGGATATATTAATCAATGCTGCTGCTATCCTATCTCTAAATAGTGCAAAAGTTTTGGAGGAATTTGATATTACACAGTCGTTGGAGCTGTTTGATGTAAATACACTTGGTCCATTAAGGGTGGTAAAGGATCTCTTATCCCTAATAAAAAAGGGTGAAGAGAAATTGATTGTCAATATTTCTTCGGAAGCTGGAAGCATGACAACACACTGTGATTATATTACAAGATATGACTATTGTATGTCAAAAGCCGCACTGAATATGCAGAGTATAATTTTACAACGATACCTAAAAAAAGATGGTATCAAGGTGCTTTTAGTTCACCCTGGATGGATAAAAACTGATATGGGAGGACAGGAAGCTCCACTTTTACCGTCAGAATCAGCAAAAGGGATTGTAAGGCTTACCGAAACGTATAAAGATTCGGTAGATATGGGAATGTTTTTTGATTACGATGGAAGTACAAGGGCTTGGTAAGTTATTAATATTAATTTATAGATATTGGAGGTATTATTATGATAACAAAACAAAAACCAAAAATAGGTTTTCTTGGGTTAATGCAGGGATTGTATGATGTATCGCAGCCAGATTTGCCTAAAATGCAGGAAAAATTTGCAAAACAGGTAGTTGAGCAACTCAAAGACGTTGCAGAAATTGATTTTCCAGGACCAGCAAAGGAAAGATCTGATATCGAAAAGTATGTTAAGTACTTTAATGAGATGGAATATGACGGAATTATGATAGTTAACCTATTATACAGTCCAGGTAACCGCTTGATTCAAGCTATGAAAAACAACAACCTGCCAGTTCTGATTGCGAATATTCAACCCTTACCCGATGTTACATCTAATTGGGATTGGATCCTGTGTACGACAAATCAGGGCATCCATGGGGCGCAGGACACAAGTAATGTATTAATGCGCTGCGGAGTAAAACCAGCAATTATTACCGATGACTGGAAATCAGATTCATTTAAAAATTATTTTGAAGATTGGGCTACAGCTGCCAATACTTGCAACAGACTAAAGAAAACAAAGGTTGCTATTTTTGGACGTATGCAGAACATGGGTGATATTCTTGGTGATGATGCTGCATTGTGCAGGAAATTTGGAGTTGAAGCGAACCATGAAACAATCGGCTCGGTTTACTATAAAATGGAAGCCGTTTCTGAGACTGAGATTGATGCACAAATTAAAGAGGATTATACTAACTTTAAAATTGATCCAAATCTTCCAATGCAAAACCATCGCTATGCAGCACGCATGCAGCTTGGGTTTGAAAGATTTCTAATTGATAATGGATATGAAGGTTTTTCCCAGTATTTTAATATTTATAAGGAAGATGGAAGATTTAGACAGATCCCAATTCTAGGAGGTTCAAGCCTTCTTGCGAAAGGTTACGGATACTCTGCGGAGGGTGATACCAATGTACTTCTACTTACCGTAATTGGACATATGATGATTGGTGACCCTCATTTTACAGAAATGTATTCCCTCGATTTTGGAAAGGATGCAGCAATGCTAAGCCATATGGGCGAGGGTAATTGGAAGGTTGCACGTAAGGATAGAGGTGTAACCTTAATTAACCGTCCACTTGACATTGGGGGTTTAGATAATCCACCTACACCAAAATTTAATGTTGAACCTGGAATTTCTACCCTCATTTCATTAGTAGCTGTAGAAGGAGATAAGTACCAGCTGATTGTTTCAAAAGGTACAATTTTGGATACGGAAGAATTGCCTTTAGTTCCAATGAATCATGCGTTTTTCAAACCCGATTCTGGAATTAAGCAAGCTATGAACCAATGGCTGGCCCATGGGGGTACTCATCACGAAGTGTTGTTCTTGGGTGATTGGAGAAGTCGCTTTCAGTTGCTGTGCATGATTCTTGACATAAAATATATAGAAGTGTAAAATTTGTATAATATATAAAATATGGTCATTTGATTATGACAAAAGGAAAAAATGCGCGTGAGTGATAAAAATAAATTAATGGTAGATGTTTCTAAAATGTATTATTGCTATGGTATGAGTCAAAAAAAGATAGCAGAAGATTTGGGGATTTCTCGCGGATATGTCTGTCAGTTGATGGAACAAGCGCGTAAAGTTGGGATTGTTGAAATAAAAGTAAATGATTTAACGACTGAAGAAACCGCACTTGAATTTCGTGTACGTAAGTTGTTTGCTCTGGAAAAAGTTAAAATTGTTCCTACACCACACTATGTTGACCCAAAGCTGCTGGCAGATGAAGTTGTAAATGAATCCTGCAAGTATCTTGATTCTATTATTGAAAGCAATATGGTTATTGCTTTTTCGTGGGGATGGACGATATTTCAGATTTCCTCAAAGATGGTAAAGCATACAGACGTTAAGAATGTCACATCAATACCACTTTGTGGAGGCACTAGCAATTTAAAGAAAAAGATTTATGTTTCGGAAATCTCTACGAATATTGCAGAAGCATACAATGGTACACCTTTATTTATTCCTTTGCCTGCTGTTTTGCAAACTGCACAAATAAAAGAGGCAATATACGGTGATGCGAATATGAACGATATTTTAAATAAAAGCAAATCTGCTGATATTGCACTTTTCACTGTGGGAAGTTTTGGTGAACAGAATATTTTATTTCGTGGTGGTTATATTGATGATGAGACAATGAAGAGGCTGATTAAACACAATGCTGTCGGAGATTTATGTGCACATTTTATAAATGAGTATGGTGAAATATGTGATACAGAGTTAGATGACAGAACAATTTCTATTGACTTAAAACAGTTTAAAGATATTAAAAATAAGATATGTATTGCAACAGGTACTCAAAAAGTAAAAGCGCTACTTGGCGTTTTAAGGAAAAAGTATGTAGATGTTCTTATTACTGATGAAGAAACGATTCAAAATGTTATAAAATTGATTTAGAAGGTGTAAAAATGAAACTAATTGGAATAGATCATATTACAATTAACTGTTGTAAATTAGAAGCATCTTTTCAATTTTATAAAGAGGTGTTGAACCTAAAATACCTAAATAAGGTTGATTTGGGAGACCATGTTTTGCATTATTTTCAAATGCCTAACGTAAAACTAGAATTGATTGAATATAAGAATCCACAAAGAATATTACAAACTAATAATACTGATACAGGGATTTACCGCCATTTTGCTTTATGCGTAGACGATTTGGAGGAAGTGAAAGAACGATGCTTGATGGGAGAATATAAAATCAACTTGGAACCTACTTATATTCCTGAAATCGATAAAACAGTAATGCTAATTGTGGATCCTAATGGAGTTGAAATTGAAGTGATACAGGCATAGCTTTCGATAAAAGATGCTGTAGTTTTAATAATTATTACAGTTATGAAAGGGATAATTGAAAATGGATAAAGCAAAAATCATACTAGATAAAGATTTTATAATATCAAAAGTAGATGAAAAAGTGTTCAGTTCATTTGTAGAGCCGTTAGGAAGATGTATTTACGGAGGTATTTATGAGCCGGGACACGTTACAGCAGATCAAAACGGTTTTAGACAAGATGTTCTTGAATTGACAAAACCACTTAATATAACATTAAATCGTTTCCCAGGAGGAAATTTTACTTCTACATATAGGTGGGAAGATGGCATCGGGCCAAAAGAACTACGCCCAAGAAGAGCCGAGGTTGCTTGGCAATGTATTGAAACAAATGAGTTTGGTCTGAACGAATTTGCTGACTGGTCCAAACTTAACGGATCAGACGTGATGATGACTGTCAATTTAGCAACTAGAGGCGTCTTAGAAGCAATGGATTGTGTGGAGTATTGCAATTTTCAGGAAGGTACCACTTTGTCTGATCTGAGAATTTCCCATGGATATAAGAAGCCCCACGGTTATCGTTATTGGTGCTTGACAAATGAAATTGATGGAGTTTGGCAGGTTGGACAAAAAACAGGTACTGACTATGGTAGAATTGCAAGAGAAGCCTCAAAAGCGATGAAATTGCTAGATGAAAATATTAAAACAGTCTTGGCAGGGTCCTCATCACCATCACAGAATTCATTTCCTAGTTTTGATGCGGCTGCACTTGAAGAATCCTATGAATTTGTAGATTATTTATCTATTCATCAGTATATCGGTAATGCAAAAGATGATTCACCAAATTATCTTGCTAAAACATTGATTACAGATAACTATCTAAAGACTGCAATTGCTACTTGTGACTATATTAAGGCGAAAAACCGAAGCAATAAAAAAGTGAATATTTCATTTGATGAATTCAACACATGGCATTCAATTGCAGAGGAAAAGCGTTTTAGCAATAAGTGGCAGGTTGCACCTCCTCTGTTGGAAGACACTTATACAATGGAGGATGCACTAGTATTGGGTGGTATGCTGATGGCAGTATTAAAAAATGCTGACAGAGTAAAAATAGCATGCGTATCAGAACTAGTCAACTGTATATCTCACATCAGGACAAGAAATGGTGGGGGTGCATGGGTTCTGCCTCCGTACTATACCTTCTTACTGTTTTCCAAATACGCAAGAGGAACGTCACTGATGATAAATGTGAATTCTCCTAAATATGATTCCACTGATTTTACTGATGTTCCATATCTTGATGCGGCAGCAACTTTGGCCGACAATGGAGATATTTCAATCTTTGCTATCAATCGGAGTATGGAGGAAGTGCTACCACTTGAGACTGAATTAAGAGGATTTGAAAATTATATAGTTAAAGAGCATATCGTGCTTAAAAGCGAGGGTGCTAAAGATACCAATACAGAAGAATGCCCAAATAATGTTGTTCCTCAAAATAACGGAAATGCTCAAATAGATGGAAATAAGTTAGTTGCAGCATTACCAAAGCTCTCATGGAATGTTATTCATCTTGAAAAAATGAAATAACTAAAAGGAGATTATAAAATGCAAGATTTTGTAGAATTATTACTAAAGTAATTTTGCGAAGTTTAGTAATCCTACTTCTTAGCAAAATAATAAATGCTAAGAAGTAGGATTTTGTTTAATTCAAGAATCCTGATTTGACTTATAGAATAGAGGGCGATAGTATTATTATTAAAGCTTCTCGTTATGCGAAAAGTGTTGAGATAGGTTGCACTAATGGTGCTTCATTATATGGGAAAGTTTAGTTAATAACATTATGCAACCGCAATTGCGACTGTGGAGGTTAACATAGGTGAAAAAGAATAAACAGAACACTCCGAAGGTTTGTACTATTTTATTGGCAGATAGAGAGCTTCAGTATACATTAAAAAGAAGCAGCAGAAGAACAGTCGGTATTGCAATAGAAAAAAATGGACTGGTAAAGGTGGCTTGCCCAAACTATACATCTGAGAGTTATATAAATCAATTGCTGCTAAATAAAATGCAATGGATCTTAGAAAAGCTTGCGAATATTGAGGCTAAAGAATCCAAAACGAAGAAGGCTAAGGTGTTTGAAGATGGTGAGTACTTTAGCTACTTGGGGAAAGAATATAAGCTAAAACTGGTTGGAAGCATTGATCTCAAAAGGCCGACAGTATGGCTCGAAGATGAGAATTTTGTAATTACATTGCCAATTAATTTTGAAAAAGAAAAAATTAGGAATTCATTGAAGCTGTGGTATGTTGAGCGCTTTAAGTTACTAATTGAAGAAAGAATAAATAATTATTCAAAAATTATAGGCGTGTACCCTCAAAGAATTACTATTAGAGAGCAGAAAACAAGATGGGGCAGTTGCAGCGCAAAAGGTAATTTAAACTTTAACTGGAAGCTGATAATGGCTTCACTGGAAGTACTAGATTATGTAGTAATCCATGAGCTTTGCCATATGAAGGAAATGAACCATTCAAAGGAGTTTTGGAAGCTTGTCGAATACATATTTCCACAGTATAAGAAATGTAGAGCATGGTTAAAAGAAAATGGGGACCTGTTGAGCCTTGAATGATCTGTTAAACTATATAAAATAGTTGGAATGAAGATAAGAATGTACATTGTCGAATAGAAACAATAATTATATAATTTACTTTGATAGGCTATTAATTAGCTTATGAGACAAAAAGTTAGTTGTCTATAGTAACATGCAGTAATCTTAAATAATAGCGGAGGTATATATGATTTACAAAAAATATGGTAAAACAGGTAAGGACATTTCTGTAATTGGTTTTGGAGGTATGAGATTTCCGAAGGCTTCTGACACCTACGACTATGACAAATGTGCTGAGTTTGTAGTGAAGGCAAATGAACTTGGTGTAAATTATTTTGATACTGCACCAGGATATTGTGATGATCAAAGTGAATTAATCATGGCTCATGCTTTTAAAAACATGAAGAAACCATTTTATGTTTCAACGAAAAGTAGTAATAAAGATGGCTCCAAGCTACGTGCACAGTTAGAGACCTCTTTGAAAAGGATGAATTTAGAAAAAATAAACTTTTTTCATATATGGTGTATTTTAAACTTAGATGATTATAAAAGCAGAATGGTCAAAGGGGGGGCATATGAAGCTGCTCTCAAAGCAAAAGAAGAAGGACTTATAGAACATATCACCTTCTCAACACATTGCACTGGCGACGAAATTGAGACCATTGTTAATGATAACTGCTTCGAAGGAATGACTGTGGGTTACAACATTCTTAATTTTCCATATAGGCAAAAGGGATTGGAAGCAGCATATAAAAAAGGTCTTGGAGTAGCAACGATGAACCCATTAGGAGGAGGGCTAATCCCTCAAAAGGCTGAATATTTCGATTTTATAAGAAGCGCAGAGGATAAGACAGTAGTTGATGCAGCACTTAGATTTAATGCTTCACATGATGAGATAACCACTGTTTTAGCTGGAATGGGTAGTATGGAAGAGGTAATTCAGAACTGCCATATTGGAGATAACCTTGTTAAGCTAGACCAGAAAAAATTAAAGGAAATTGAAGGCAAGTTGTTTAATTCCATGGATAAGCTTTGCACAGGCTGCCATTATTGTGAGCATTGCCCTAAGAAGATATCAGTTTCAAAGTATATGCTTTCATATAACAATCATATTTTAGGAGATACAAATGGAGTTCTGAATAATCTAAAATGGCATTGGGGTATAAAGCCTGAGGACGTGAAGGATTGTATTGAATGTGGCATTTGTGAAGGCAAATGTACGCAGCACTTGCCAATAATTAGTAGACTCAAGGAAATAGGTGTCTGGGGAGATGCCGTAGAAAAATAAATAATAGTCACAAATTTTTTTGAGATGTGAATTAACTTTGCAGACTCCAGTCTTTTAACATAGCGGTTCGCATCAAAAATGTATAAATTTGATGTGGACTGCTATGTTTTTTATGATTATCATCATTGACTTAAGCTGATAATTTTGCTAAGCTTAACAACAAGTAAAGGGGAGTAGCTTGAAAGCGATAAAGTCAACACCACGGCTAAAAAGCCTGGCTTTATTCTCCAAAGTGGAAAGCAAGACCTTGAATGTTTTTTTTGCATTCAAGGTTTTTTTATTTGATTTATTATTTTTTGGGAGGAACAAAAATGTCAACGAAGAAAGCAATAAAGTTTGTTTTGTTTTGGATGGGGCTAGCTATACTTTTTAATATAGGTATACTTATTTTCTGGGATTCAACCAAAGCATTAGAATTTCTTGGCGGTTACATGATTGAACTGAGTCTCAGCGTAGACAATCTCTTTCTATTTTTAATTCTATTTACAAGTTTTGGAGTAAAAGTAAAATACCAACGCAGAGTCTTGAACTATGGAATATTTGGAGCGATAATTCTAAGACTGATATTCATACTATTAGGAATAAAAGTTGTAAACAGTATTAATTGGATTTTATATATATTTGGAGTAATTTTAATAATTAGCGGTTTTAAAATGATGTTTGGTCATGATACAGAAAAAAATTATAAAAATAGTAATGTTATGAAATTATTAAGAAAGTTTATGCCTGTCACAGATACAATGCATGAAGAAAAGTTTTTTATTAGGCAGAACAAGAAATTATTCGCAACACCACTATTTGCAATACTAATACTTATTGAGTCCTCTGATATTTTATTTGCTATTGACTCAATACCTGCGATTTTCTCTATTACTACGAACCCTTTCATTGTATATACCTCTAATATTTTTGCAATTCTTGGACTTAGAAGCCTATATTTTGTACTTTGCGCTCTACATGAAAAGTTCAAGTACGTAAAGTATGGTGTAGCATTAATACTGATGTTTACAGGAGTAAAGCTGGGGATTTTATTCTTCCATATAGAAATTTCTATTGTAGCATCATTAATTACTATTTTTACTATTTTAGTGGGTAGCGTTATAGTTTCGTTATTAGTTACAAATAACGAACTAAAGAAAGAACAAGTTGTTGAATTAAAACGGGTGGATCTATAAATGTAGTTATAAGAAATTGAAAAAAAAATAAACTCAGGGGCGTATAATGCCCCTGAGTTCTTTTTTGTGCCACGTAGGGCAAATTAACAATCACTGCTGCTGCTATCTCTATTTCCACAGAAACAGCTGAATAAAATAATAAGAATTATTATTATCCAAATGATATTGTCATCAAAGCAGTCACCGAAACAACCTCCAAGGAACCCATTTTTATTTGACATAATAAACACTACCTCCCACGAATTTAAAATTTTAATTAAGTACTCCAAGCGCAACACTTATTTTTAAACAAACTTACTTGTATAAAAACAAGGATTTACTTGGCTAATATCATACTATTCACCACATCTTTCTTGTGTTACAAAAATAAAATAAAAATAATATGAAGCATAAGTCAATTCTCAATACTTTATAAACGTAATATAATAAATTAAGAGTTTATTTCTGAGGTATTGTTAATGAAATCATCACCCAAAAAATCCGTACACAAAGAGGCAAAACATACTGAAAAAATTCCAATGGAAAACAATTCGAAAAAAAGCATACATAAGATAAATTTCGAACAATACATAGGGCAGACTGTTACAGTATATGTTAATGCTGGAGGCTTGGTAGGTAACGGATTTACAGGTGTTCTGATGGGACGGTCAGATACATTCATAAAACTGTTGGTCATACCTCAAGGGCCACCAGCCTGCTCGTTGGGTAATGCTTGTAATAGTAGTAATACTGGGAATGTTTTATTCTGCTTATTTTGTCCGTTTAATAAGAATGTCACGTTGGGAACAATAGCCGAAATCTCTATTATGAGCATTGTTGCTTTTGTTCATAATATTTCGTCTTTGCAATAAACATATTTCTAAGATTCAGAGGGAACAAAAATAATATACTTTGAAAATAAGAGCTTTTCTAATTCTTCTAATTCAAATTAATTAGTAATGTATTAATAAAAAGGTTTTGTGATACAATTAATTATGGTTTTGAAACTAAGGGACAATTAGATATTATTATTTAGTTGTTCCTACATGACAACAAGGGTAGGAGATATGATTAATTTTGGTAGAATAGTTTTTCCCGACGAGGTAGGTTATATTATTGAGAAACTAAATGAAAGCGGTTTTGAGGCTTTTTTAGTTGGTGGCTGCGTTAGAGATAGTATTCTTGGCAGGATCCCCAACGACTGGGATATAACCACAAATGCATTGCCGGAGGACATTAAAAAAATATTTGAAAGAACATATGATACTGGTATCAAGCATGGTACAGTAAGCGTTGCTGTTGGCAATAACTGCATTGAGGTAACAACATACAGGATTGATGGAGAATACTCTGATTTTAGGAGGCCAGACAGCGTTCAGTTTACATCCAGTCTAAAACAGGACTTGGCTAGGAGAGATTTCACTGTAAATGCAATGGCATACCATCCTAAAGAGGGTTTAGTTGATTACTTTGATGGTTTTAATGATATAAGCCGTTGTCAAATAAAAGCTGTTGGTGATGCTAATCTGAGATTTCGAGAAGATGCATTAAGGATGCTCAGAGCTATCAGATTTAGCGCACAGCTAGACTTTAATATTGAAGAAGCTACCTTTGAGGCTATTAAGATAAACTCAGGATTAATTAAAAATATAAGTAATGAAAGGGTAAGGGATGAATTAAATAAAATATTAACTTCCCCAAATCCTATGTATTTTGACTATTTAAATCAAACAGGGCTTCTTGAAAATATAATCCCAGAGTTCGTAATATGCTATCAAACCCAGCAAAATAACCCTTTTCATGTGTATAATGTTGCAGAACATATTTTACATACTGTAGAATATGTGGAAAACAATAGTATCCTCAGGTGGACAATGCTTTTGCATGATATAGGGAAGCCATTAAAGAAAACTACAGATGTTAAAAGTATAGACCATTTCTATGGTCATCAGGATGTGAGCGCAGGGTTAGCAAGTAACATATTAAACAGGCTTAGATTTGACAAGGAATTCATAAGGAAAATTACTAAGCTTATTTTTAATCATGATTTGGATATACATGACACTGAAAAATCTATCAGAAAAGTAATTAGTAATGTAGGTAATGACTCGTTTTTAGAACTGTTAGAGGTACAAAAAGCCGATGCAATGGCTCAGAATAGTATATATTTAGGCAATAGATTGATAAAATTAGATAACATAAAAAAAATATATTATAAAATAAGAAATGATAATCAGTGCTTGAATAAAAGAGATATGGCTATCAATGGTCATGACCTGATTTTGCTAGGTATGGAGCCGGGCAAGGAATTAAAAAACATGCTTAACTATTTGTTTGAATGTGTATTAGAAGACCCAGAGCTTAATGATAAACAAAAGTTAATTTATTTAGCGAAACACGGTATTTTATAATAGTAGTCTTTGCGGTCAGCTCCATATTAAAAAGCTGCGTTCTGTATTCTAAAATGAAAAAAGTAGTTTTTTAATATTTAATTAATTTTATATGTTGATTATATTAATTTGTAGTATTATAATAATTCGTAGTATTATTATTTATTTGCATGATACTCCAAGGTAAAATGGGTGAGATTAAAATCCATGTCTTGACCCTTTCTTATTCAACATATGTAGACTAAATTTAAGAAGATTTTGCTTTTAATTCATGCTAATTTTATACGAAAAAGGGGGAAGATTGAATGAATTTTGATTTACTGTTACTTGCACCAATTGGTGCAATACTAGCCTTAATCTTTGCGGTTTACCTTTCTAAAAGGGTAATGAAAACAAGTGAGGGCACTGATTCAATGAAGCAAATTGCTTTATCAATCAGAAAAGGGGCAAATGCTTATCTAAAAAGGCAATATACTGGTGTAGCTATGTTTTTTATTGTAATGGTAGTCCTATTAGGTGTAATGGCCTATTTTGATTACTTAACCCCATTTGTACCATTTGCATTTCTGACTGGAGGATTTTTCTCTGGCTTATCTGGATTCCTTGGAATGAAAATAGCAACAGCAGCGAATTCCAGGACTGCCAATGCATGTAGAACAAGTTTAAACAGTGGACTAAGAGTTTCTTTTTCCAGTGGAGCAGTAATGGGTATGGTTGTGGTTGGTCTAGGACTTTTAGATCTAAGTATATGGTATTTCTTCTTGAATTGGTATTACAGCGGCTTAGTAGAAGCTGATAAAATTATAAAAATTACTAGCGCGATGCTTACATTTGGAATGGGAGCAAGTTCAATGGCACTATTTGCTCGTGTTGGTGGTGGTATTTTCACAAAGGCAGCAGATGTGGGCGCAGACCTTGTTGGAAAGGTTGAAGCAGGAATACCAGAAGATGATCCTAGAAATCCAGCTGTAATAGCAGATAATGTTGGCGATAATGTTGGTGATGTAGCAGGTATGGGAGCAGATTTATATGAATCCTATGTAGGCTCCATTGTTTCAACTAGTGCATTAGCTGTGGCTGCTGGGTTAGGTGTTCCAGGAGTAACAATTCCAATGACTATGGCAGCAATCGGAGTATTTGCCTCAATAATTGGAACGTTTTTTGTCCATACTGGTGAAGCAACAAAGCAAAGCGCATTACTTAGTGCACTAAGACGTGGTGTATATATAAGTAGTGCTTTGATAGCAATAATCTCATTTTTCCTAGTAAGATCAGTACTGGGTATGGAACATATTGGAGTATATTTTGCTATACTTAGTGGACTTATAGCAGGAAACTTAATTGGCTTTTTTACAGAATATTTTACGTCAGATACATATAAGCCAACTAAAAAACTTGCAAATGCTTCTTTAACTGGTCCTGCAACTATTATAATAGGTGGTTTATCATTAGGAATGTTTTCAACAGTTGTACCAGTAATTATTATTGCGGGAGCTGTTATGGCAAGTTATTATCTTTCAGGGGGCGCAACTAATTTTGGACTTGGCCTATACGGAGTAGGAATTTCAGCAGTTGGTATGCTAAGTACTCTTGGCATAACCCTTGCCACTGATGCCTATGGACCTGTTGCTGATAATGCAGGTGGAATAGCAGAAATGGCTAATTTACCCGCTGAGGTTAGAGAGCGTACAGATGCTCTTGATTCACTTGGAAATACGACAGCAGCAACTGGAAAAGGTTTTGCAATAGGATCAGCCGCTCTGACTGCACTTGCTCTTATTGCTGCATTCAAAAGTGAAGTTGATATAATTGCAGTAAAACAGAATTTAGGAGACGTATTTAATTTATCAATTCTTAATCCTCCAGTACTTGTCGGATTATTCATTGGTGCAATGCTCCCATTCCTATTTGCTTCACTTACAATGGACGCAGTAGGAAGAACAGCCCAAAAAATTGTTGTTGAGGTTAGAAGGCAATTTCGAGAGATTGTGGGATTAATGGATGGAAAGGCAGAAGCAGATTATGCTACCTGCGTGGATATTTGTACAAAGGCTGCTCAAAAGGAAATGATTGCCCCTGCTCTTTTAGGTATTGTTGCTCCTATCATTGTAGGACTACTTCTTGGAGTAAATGGTATTGCTGGTATGTTGGCTGGTGCAACAGTATCTGGTTTTGTTCTAGCTATAATGATGGCAAATTCTGGTGGAGCATGGGATAATGCTAAAAAATACATTGAAGCAGGAAATCTAGGTGGAAAGGGATCAGATAGCCATAAAGCGGCAGTTGTTGGGGATACAGTTGGAGATCCGTTCAAGGATACCTCTGGCCCATCAATAAATATCCTTATAAAGCTATTATCAATGGTTTCTATAGTATTTGCAGCGTTTATTCTAAATAACTCTCTCTTTTAAAAAATGACTGTTCAAATGTACACGGCAAATTTATGGATTTGCCGTGTATTTTATTGAAAATGAGTTGGCAAAATGTCCTTGATTTAAGTCGCTGCTTATACAAGCTGAGGATTAATACCAAGAAGTGAAAACGCATAATTGCACAAATGTACATGGCAAATTCGTGAATTTGCCGTGTTTTATTTATTTCGCCAGTATTATATAATATTAAGATATGTACAATACATATTTGGAGAAACAGCTAAATAATAGAAATCGATTTTGAAGAGAGAGATTTTCTGTTGTTATTTAGTTGTTACTTAGAGGGAATTGAGGTGCTTTCGGATGTATTCTGTAACAATAAAAGAGGTAATGGAAGAGTTTCAATTAGAAGAATTAACAGGATGTAAGGATTATGAAGATGGTGAAATTTCATCTGCCGATGTCAACAGGCCAGGATTGCAACTTGCTGGGTATTTGGAATATTTTGGAACAGATAGGATACAGATTATAGGAAAGGGAGAAACTGCCTATTTAATGCAGCTTAGTGAGGGAGATCGATATAGAAGACTAGATAATTTCTTCAAGTGCGGATTTCCTTGTATGGTTGTTGCAAGAGGACTAGGTATTTTTCCTGAGATGATTGAGGTTGGTAAAAGATACAAAATACCAGTTCTCAGAACAGATGATGTTACGTCAAGATTTATGAGTAGTTTAATTAGATATTTAAATTTACAGTTGGCACCTAGAACTAGTATGCATGGTGTACTGGTTGAGGTATATGGGGAGGGCATTCTTATACTGGGTGAAAGCGGTGTAGGAAAGAGCGAGATAGCTCTTGAACTAGTAAAAAGAGGGCACCGACTTGTAGCTGATGATAATGTTGAAATCAGAAAGGTATCTGATAAGACACTTGTAGGTACGGCCCCGGATATTATACGACATTTCATAGAAATTAGGGGTATAGGAATTCTGGATGTTAAAAATCTATATGGTGTTGGATCTGTTAAAATGACAGAGAATATAAATCTGGTTATAAAACTGGAACACTGGAATGATAAAAAGATGTATGATAGGCTTGGGCTTGAGGATGAGTTTACAGAAGTATTGGGATTAATGGTTCCATGTTTAAATATTCCTGTTAGTCCAGGAAGAAACTTAGCTATCATTGTAGAGGTTGCGGCAATGAACAATAGACAAAAGAAAATGGGGTATAACGCTGCAAAAGCTTTAAGTGAGAGAGTATTAGGCAATATTAATAAACTAACTGTTTATAAAGAATCTGGATATAGTGAATAAAAAAATCTAACAGGGGCTTTATATCTAGCAACTGTTAGCCACTCAAGGAGGGCATAGATTGAATATAGTAGTTGATACACATACGCACACAATTTCAAGTGGGCATGCATATAGTACAATTCAAGAGAATGCAAAAGAGGCTTCAGTTAATGGAATACAGATGATTAACATGTCAGATCATGGTCCAGCTATGAATGGAGCACCATTTCGATACCATTTCGGCAATTTACGTGTAATACCGGATTTGCTTTACGGTGTTCGTGTTATAAAAGGAGTGGAACTGAATATTATTAATTATAGTGGAGAAGTAGATTTGTCAGAATACTATTTAAAGAGACTGGATTTTGTTATGGCAAGTTTTCACGATATTTGCATTGAGCCAACAACTGTTGAAGAACATACCAATGCTGCAATACAGGTTCTGTCGAATCCATATATTGATGCGCTTGCACACCCAGGTAATCCTCAGTTTCAGATTGATATAGAAAAGGTTGTTAAGGCAGCGAGAGATTATAATAAGCTTATTGAGATAAACAATCATTCATTTGTTGTGAGAACAGGAAGCGAGAAGAATTGCCTTGAGATAGCTCTTATGTGTAAAAAATATGGTGTGAGAATAACAACTGGAAGTGATGCACATATAAGCTTTGATATTGGCAAATTCGATAATATAAATAAATTATTTGCAGAGGTTGGAATGCCCGAGGAGCTTGTGGTAACAACCTCGGTAGAAAAAATGAATAAATACCTGCTAGAGCGCAAGAAAAGAATTGAGCATTTAATAAAGGATCAATAAATTGAATACCTATAGCCATATTAATAAAAAGTATTTTATGTATTTAAGATAGGGGGAATGTAATATTTTGAAAAATCAAGAGTTGGTTATAAAACTTAATTCTATTTTGGGAGAAGAAAAAGTTTTAATTGATGAACTTATGAGTAATCACACTTCGTTTAAAATAGGTGGACCAGCAGACGTCATGGTTTTTCCAGAAAATAATACTCAAATCGGAGAGATTATTAAATACTGTAACAGTTCAAAAACGCCCTATATGGTGATGGGAAATGGAACTAATCTTTTGGTCTCTGACAGGGGTATTAGAGGTATAGTTATTAAAATATATGAAAATATAGATAACTGTACAGTTAAGGGTGAGCTTATGGAGATTGAGGCAGGAATGCTAATTTCAAAAGCCTCAAAGTTAGCGCTCCAAAACTCACTCTCTGGACTAGAATTTGCAGAAGGAATACCTGGCACCATTGGAGGAGCTGTGACAATGAATGCAGGGGCTTACATTGGTGAGATGAGCATGGTGGTTTACCAGACAGAGTATATGGATGTAAGTGGAAATATAATT